>JAEEGL013917370.1_pt1 | contig 22240 bp, 17 predicted proteins | sample 9134231 | NCBI WGS metagenome assembly JAEEGL01 (sample SAMN16246548, study PRJNA631951) | gut metagenome | biome: gut microbiome; feature: rumen; material: fiber-attached | host: Bos | place: Iran: Karaj | collected 2018-10 | reverse complement strand
CCAGCAGGCTGCCAACCAGTGGGGACACTTGGATTGGACGGGGGGACAGGTAAGCCTCACCGCCAAGATGTACCAGCGAGAGGATGTGGAAGTGGGGGCCGAGTATATCGGCAATGGTCAGGTGCGCATCGACTACAAGGGCATCAAAGAGACTTGGGATCTTTCGTATTAATACGGGATATTTTTTCTCTTTTATAATATTTGCGCCTTTGTGCCGTTACATTTTTCTAAATTTTTTAAAGTGAAAAAGTGTAAAGCTCTTCTCATACTCCTGATGGCGCTTGTGTTGTCCATTCCCGGGCACGCACAAAAATTCAACTTTGGCGTGCCGAACCTCCAGAAATACGACAACCAGCTGTTCCATTTCGGCTTCCTGTTGGGCTACAACCAGTTCGACTTTGCCATCCGCTCCGACAACGACCTCAGCCAGTACGACTCGCTGATGGTCATCAACACAGCGGCCATGAGCGGCTTCAACCTCGGTATCGTCACCAACCTGCGGCTCGGCAAGTATTTTGACCTCCGTTTCATCCCCGGACTTTCATTCGGCGACCGTGTGGTGCGCTACACCATTCTGTATCCCGACGCCTCGCAACTCATCACCAAGAAACGTATTGAATCGGTATATCTCGACTTGCCGTTGCTGGTGAAATTCAAATCATCGCGTATGCACAACGTGCGCGCGTATGTCATCGCCGGTGCGCAGTATAGCCTTGACCTTATCTCGGCAGCCAAGAAGAAAAACAGCAATCCCAACGAAATCATGCTCAAGCTCTACCCCCACGATGTGCAGGCACAGGTGGGTGTGGGCATCGACTTCTACTGCACTTACTTCAAATTTACCACCGAGTTCAAAATGTCGTTCGGCCTGATGAACCTTTTGGTGAAAGAGGACAACATGTACGCCCAGAGCGTGCAGTCGCTCCGCTCCAAAATGCTGCAAGTCTCCTTTATTTTTGAGTAGGGGGAGGTTGTGAGTATGGGATGTTATGATTAAAAGATTAAAAGATTAAAAGATTAAAGGATGAAGGGATGAATGTGTATTGATATCACGTAGAGACGTAGCGCGCTGCGTCTCTACATTCTCAAATTTCAATTCTCAATTTTCATTGTTTCTGCTTCTCGGTGTACTCCTCAATGAGGGCCTTGAACTCGGGCAGGTCGAAGAGGATGGACAGTTCGTAGTCGTTTTGTATCCACCTTCTTCCGTAAAAATACCCCAGTTCGAACGACTTGCGGAGATATTTCAGAGCGTTGTCGGGATCATGCATGTCGGCATACGCCTCTGCAAGATAGAACAGATCTTCGGCATTTTCAGAGTTGAGGTCGTATTTCTCCATTAGATAGCGGTTGGCGGTCTCTTGGTCGCCCAAAACATAGTAGGCTAAGATTCTGTCAGGTTTCAGGGCGATGGCTTTGCGGGCGGCATCCTGGGCCGATAGGGTATCACCCAACTGCAGGTACATCATCATTTTAAAGCTGTATATACCTGAACTGTCGGCGGCATCCACGGCATGGGGCCAATCCTGTTCTACGAATTCGAGAGCCTTCGCCCATTCGCCTTTGCGAGAATAGATGAGCGTGCGCAGTGATGACACTCCACCTATTGAATCAATCATGGTGTGCCGGATGACACTATCGGCGGTGGGTTGCAAGAGGATGATGGTGTCGCCCGACTGCCGCGAAATGGTGGATTCGTACACCTGGATAGCCTCATCAGGGCGGCCATCATTCGCCAGACCCATTATCTTGCGACAGAGGAAATTATCATACGGGAGCCCCCATTCCATCAGCTGTTCGCAATGCTGGATCGACTTGTCATACTCGCCGGCAGAGACTTCCACATCAATGAGTCTTTCCAGCGAGGTGGAGTCGCCCGACAGGTTGAATACAGCCTCGGCGTAAGGAATAGCGCGGTGCCATTGATAGAGGTATGTACAGGCATAACAGGACGCACTCGGCCATATGGGATGTGTCGGGTATTTTACCGCCTGGGCGTCCAATTTCGCGAACAGCTGCTCGGGCACCGTGTCCGCCAATGCTTCTAGGACTGCGAGAGTCTGGTCTGATACGGCACCTTCAGTAAGGCTGCGCGACAGATGGTAAATCGCATCCTCATATTGTCCCAGCTTGTATTCCAGGTCGGCAGCCGTAAGATAAGCCTCCGCGCTGTAGGAGATTTTGGCCGCCTCGACTGCCAATTGCAAAGCCTCTTCGTACTTTCCACGTACTGACAGCAAATTCGATTTGATGAGCATGGCATCAGTGTTCGAAGGATTGAGTTCCAACATCTTGTCGCAATCTTTCATGGCAGAGACATAGTACTCCATATCTATATAAATGTTGGCACGAATCCAATATAGCTCTACAAATTTGGGGTAATTCTTAATCCCTTTTTCCAGCGTAGCCAATGCCGCATCGGTGTTCTCGGTTAGGTAATAAGACATTGACAGGAGGACGTAAACTCCCATATTCTCCTTCTTTTTCGAATATTGGAGGGCTTTTTCAAGGTAGGGAACCGACTCTTCGTAGCGTTCTGATAAGAAAAACACATACCCAATCCCGAAATGTGCTTTCCAGTTTTTGGGGTTGGCTTCCACACTTTTCTTGAACCACTCCACCGCCGCATCACTGTCACCGGCCTCAAACGCTTCTTCTCCACGGTTGAAAAGCTCGTTGCTATTCTGAGCCTGCAGGGGAATGAGAGCAAAAATGAAGATAATGATAGGAAGTAATTTTTTCATAAAAACATGGGATTTTATTTTTAAGCGGCAAATTTACAACAAAAATGTTTTATATTTGCAAAATTAATTTTGAATAGATAATTGGCCGTTTTTTTGATGCGGGAACTTCTTTTATATTATTGATAATGAATAATTTCGAGATTCTTCCACCTATCCACTGTGAAACTGGCACCGTGCGGAATATTCTCCATTATTTCGGAGTGGACTATAGTGAGGCGATGATTTTTGGCATTGGAGAGGGGATGGATTTCGGCTCGCCGCGTCTGGTGAAATTCAGTGGCATACGGGTCATCGCTTGTCGCTGCTGGCAAGGCACCATCATGACCACTTTCTTCAAAAAAATTGGAGCCAAGGTCTATTATAAGCGTTATCCTTTCCTCAACAAGGAGAAGGCGATACGGGATATGGATGCCCTGCTGGAAAAAAACATCCCTGTTGGTATCCTTACCGAGGTCTCTTCGCTCTCGTTTATCCAGGCGGAACAGCGCTTCTTTTTCAATGGACACAGCGTGCTGGTGATTGGCAAGGAGGGTGACCATTATCTGGCGGTGGACAATTTCGAGCCTCGCGAATCCCTCAAGACCATCAGCCATGAAGAGATGCTGACGACGCGTTTCAACCTTCATATCCCACCTATCTGTGGTAATATCTACTATCTGAAAGAGGCGCCCAAACAGCAATTTGACATGCGCAAAACACTGGTGGGGAGCATCCGCAAGGTGTGTTGGAGAATGTTGCACCATCCCCTTTCCTTCGAAGGCGTCCGTGCTATGCGAGGGATGAGCAAAGTAGTGCGTGCCTATCGCGACAAGGAATTTGACGACCGCGACCGCAAGTTCTTCATCCACATCTACCGCATGCTGGAGATCGGTTCTGGCGGTGCTGGCTACCGCTTCCTCTATGCCGACTTCCTTGATGAGGCCGCTGCCATACTGCAATGCGACGAACTGAAGGAAGCGGCCAACCTGCTGCGTGATGCGGGCAGTATCTGGCGCGTGGTGGCGCTCTCCTCAGCCCATCTTGCCACCCGTCAGGTGGATGCCGACACCCGGCGCGCAGAAGTGGACACTGTTGCTGACCACTTCCTCCTCGCTGCCGACAAAGAGACGGAAGTCTTTACCAAATTGGAAAATTGCATGAAGCGGATGAGCATCTGACGTTCAAAACAATGCGTAATAAACTTCTTCTACCCATACTTTTTCTGTTTCTGCTGCCTCAGTTGCACGCACAGGGCAATGGCGCACTCTTCACCGATGAAGCCACCGCCAAGGAGCTCTATTTCTCGGGCAACATGCACGATGCCGCCCGTCATTTTGAGGAGCTGCTCCGCGTGGACTCTCTCCACTACGAATACAACCTCTTTGCAGGCTACGCCTACCTCAACTCGCATATCGATTACGCAAAGTCGGTGCTGCACTTCCAGCGTGCCCAGCGCAACCCCAAGGCCGACCCGTATATCCCCTTCTACCTCGGCAAGGCGCTGATGCTCTGCTACCGTTTCGACGAGGCCATCGAAGCGTTTGAGACGTTTGCCCGCAAGAGCCTCCGCCTTGACAAGAGCGACTTCCCGCCCGAACGCTATATTGAGATGTGCCGCAACGCCAAACTTTTGATCGAGATGCGCGGCAATGTGACCCTAGAGAACGCCGGCACCGCCATCAACAGCGAGTTTCCCGACTACAACGCCTATATCAACGGCGATGAGAGTGTGCTCTATTTCACTTCCAAGCAGGCGCAGAACGGCGGCACCGTGCTCGACAACGACGGCTACAAGCTGCCCGATGTCTATTTCTCGGAGCGCGTGAACGGCAGCTGGACCAAGGCCAAGAAGCTCTCCAACCCCGTGAACAGCGCCCTCGTGGAGGAGGTGGTCGGCCTCAGCAGCGACGGGCAGCAATTGTTGCTCTATTTCAACAATGACAAGGGGTTTGACGATATTTTTATTTCTCAGAAAGACAAGAAGATGTTCGGGCGTCCGGAGATGCTCAACACGGCGGTGAACAGCGAGTTTGCAGAGGAGGCGGCGGCCATCTCGCCCGACGGCAACTGGCTCTTTTTCGCCTCGAACCGTCCAGGCGGCTATGGCGGCATGGACATCTACTACTCACGCAAACTGCCCAACGGCGATTGGAGCTCGCCTAAAAATGCAGGTCCCAACATCAACACCGAATACAACGAGAGCTACCCCTACCTCGCACCCGACGGCACCACTTTCTATTTCAGCTCGCAGGGGCACAACAGCATGGGCGGCTACGACCTGTTCCGCACCACATGGCAGTCGGAAGAGCGGTTCTTCGCTGTGCCCGAGAACCTCGCCTTCCCCATCAACACACCTGATGACAACAAAACTATATCTATCACAAAATCAGGAAGATATGCTTATATTGCTGACTTCCGTGCCAACAGTACGGGGGAATACGACATTTACAAAGTCACCTTCCAGGACGTGCCCGCGCCCTACTGCGTGGTGAAGGGACAGATAGAGGGTCGTGACAGCACGGAGGTGATGACGGAGCTGGCGCGCTATCGGGTGGAGATTCGGCAGGCCGGCGACAAGAGCCAGGTGGGCACCTACCGTCCCAACACCCATAACGGAATCTTTACGTTCATCCTTCAGCCCGGCTTTTACTTGGTTGATTTTTATATGGATAATAAAATGGTAAGCTCCTCACAACTGCGGATTGAAGACCGCGAGTATGGTGACGAGTTTCCTATCATCTTTTTAAAAGAAACCCCATGAAACACACCAAACGATTCTTTTTAGTCATGCTGGTCTGCCTATTCGCGGTGGGCGGTCAGGCGCAGAATTTCCGCGGCGGGTTGCGGGCGGGGTTCACCGCCACGCAGATGTCGGGCGACGACCTGTCGGGCTTCCACAAGATGGGCGCTTATGCCGGCGGTTTCGTCAACTGGCGGTTTATGCAGAACCCGCGCTGGGCCATCCAGCCTGAGATCAACTTCGTGATGAAGGGCAGCAGCGCCTTCCTCCGTCCCGACAAGAACGGCAACATCGGCAACAAATATGTGCTCACGCTGTATTATCTGGAAGTGCCCGCGCTGGCTAAATTTATGATTATAAATGGATTGGAGATTGAATTTGGCCCCACCTTCGGCGTTCTGTTTGCCGCCACTGAAAAGGATGCCAACGGCAAGATGCCGGGGCGGATGCCGTTCCGCCGCTTCGAGCTGTGCGGCATGGCCGGCATTTCCTATACTTTCAAAGAGCATTATGGCATCAGTTTGCGTTTTGTGCAGACCGCCATCCCGGTGCGGGTGAACGACGGCTACCACAGCCGACAGTACCTCACTAAAAAACAGTTCAGTACCGAGATTGCTTTCAGCCTGTTCTACCAATTCTAATAATTTGTAATTTTGCACATTCAAAACCGGCTCCCATGAGATTAGCGATTTACAGCAGACCCGCCAATGGTGAGGGCAGCGATTTCCTCACAGAGGTCATACAGTTTTTGATGGGGGAACACGCTGATGTGATGGTATTCCACCCCTTGTCGGCACAGTTTCCCGCGGAGTTGCGGGGCACCTCCACTGCCACCTTCGCCACCCGGCATGAGCTGGCAGCCCTGCGCCCCGACTTCATGCTCTCCATCGGTGGCGATGGCACTTTTATTGATGCCGCCAACCTCGTGGGCGACAGCGGCATTCCCATCCTCGGCATCAACACCGGCAGGATTGGATTCCTCACTAACGTGAATCGCAACAACTACCGTGAAGCTTTTGATTTTTTACAAAATACTGATTATCAGATAGAAAATAGAAGTCTTCTACAAATCAAGAGCGACAATGGAATCGTTCTGCCTTCAGATTTCGCCTTGAACGATATCTCCATACATCCGCATGGCGACTCGATTAACACGGTGCATGTGGAGACCAATGGAGAGCGGCTGAACACCTACTGGGGTGATGGCCTCATTGTGGCAACTCCCACAGGCTCTACCGCCTACTCGCTCAGCTGTGGCGGTCCCATTCTCGTACCTTCGTCCAATGTGATGGTACTCACCCCCATCGCATCCCATAGTCTGACGGTACGTCCCATTGTGCTGCCCACCGATAATGAGCTGAAAATCAAGGTAGAAAGTCGCTCACACAGATTCATCTTGTCGGTGGATTCGCATCGGCTGACTTTAGACGATGCCGTCACGCTCACCGTGAGTCGTGCTCCTTACACGATACCCACCATCCGTCTCCCTAACGCAGACTTTTATTCGGTCATCCGCGAGAAGCTTCTATGGGGGCTTGACAAACGAAATTTTTCCAACAATGAATAAAAAGACCTCTAAGAGGCTGCTTAAGCCCGGCAACATGCTCAATCCCACCCCTGTGGTAATGGTGAGCTGTGGAGAGACACCTGATGAGTACAACATCATCACTATCGCGTGGTGTGGCACACTTTGCAGCGACCCGCCGCTGTGTTATATCTCCGTGAGACCCAACCGGCACTCCTACCCTATCCTGAAAGAGCGAAAAGAGTTTGTCATCAACCTCGTTTCCAAGGAGTTGACAGAACGCACTGACTGGTGTGGGGTGCGATCGGGACAGAAATACAACAAATTCATCGAGACCGGTCTCACGCCAGTCAGAGGCAGTGTGGTGAAGGCGCCGATGATTTTTGAGGCACCCGTGAATTTGGAATGTGTGGTGAAACAGATCGTTCCGCTAGGTACACACGACATGTTTGTGGCCGAGATTGTGGCGGTGCATGCTGACGAAAGTCTTTTCGACAAAAAGACAGGGGCGATGCATCTGGAGCGAGCCAACCTCGTGACCTACTCCAACGGCCACTACTACGACTTGGGGAAAATCATCGGGAAGTTCGGATTTTCTGTCGAGAAGAAAAAAATAGCAGATTTTTCGGTGCATCGGTCGAAGGAATAGAAAAAATTACTATTTTTGCACCCGCTTCCCTGCACTACAAGCACTCATTTTCTACTGCAACGCTACCGCCCATGGTTCAGTACTGAGGGGAGGTGGTATTTTTATATCATATTCAGAATCAATTTATTAGCTTAATCTTAACTATTTATAAATTTGACAAATCATGAGAAGAAGAACGGATAGTATTGTTTGGACGTTGAGTTTATGCTTTTTCATCCTTCTAACTTTAGCAAGCTGCAACAGTGGGCGGAAAAACGGGGAGAATGAAACCGATAAAAACGACAAGAAAACAAGTGAGGTAACGGCCGCTACCGCTCATCCGAGAGTGAACGTTTTCATTGAGAACAGCGGGAGTATGGATGGGTTCATCCTCGCCGGGCTTTCTGACTTCAAAAACACCGTCGGCAAGGTTTTGGTGGATTTGAAATACTATTATGACACCGACAGCATTCAAATCTATTTCATCCGAAATGAAAAGATCAAGGATGGGGAAAAGCTGATTGTAAAAAAGGCCTTTGAGTCGAACATTGAGTCGAACATCAGTGATTTTGCCGATGCCATTGAATTAAAATGGCGGCAAGACATGCAAGAGAACAAAAGAGGCGCGAATACCAAATTGAACAATATCTTCAAAACGATCTTAGACAGTACGGAAGAGAACACCATCTCTATTCTTATTTCAGACTGCATCTATTCCATTGGCGCCGATGATGCTCTCAAATCGTTGGATGAGGCTGAGAACACCACCTACAATGCCTTTCTCATGAAACTGAAAAACGATCCCACCCCCTGGTCAACCATGATTGTGCAGATGGAATCAAGTTTCAACGGCAGTTATTTCCCCTACACCTCCGACAAGGACAAATTCACACACCAGGGCACGCTGCCCTACTATATCTGCGTCGTTGCCAGTCAGGCGAACATGAACGCTTTCACCCACAACAATATCCTGAAATTGAGAGAAGACAAGGGGTACTGCAACCGATACATCCTTTCAGCAGAAAAGGAGAAGGACTTGTATTATTCCATATTGCTTTATACGGATAAAAATGGTCGGTTTAAGGCCAACCGTCAGGAAAGCACGTCCGAGTATGTTCATGGCATTGAGGACATTGACATGAACGATGGCGGCAGTGGTTGTTCGAGGAGGGCGGCAGGAAGTGAGAAGCTGCAGTTCTCGGTTGCTGTTGACCTTTCCCACATCAATGTGGACAAAGACTATCTGCTGGATGCCAACAACTACTTCACTACCGACACCTTAAACTTCCGTGTCACCAAAGTCGAGCCCCTCAACAAGAACAACACCAACTCATCGGACTGGAAGAGGATAGCCAATTCAAAGAAGAAGCCCACGCATAAGATTGTGGTGACTGCCAACGGCACGGCCTATTCCGATTTCAGCATCGGTCTGAAACGTCAGATGCCCCAGTGGATTCATGACTGCAGCATCATCAATGACACGCGGGAAGAGCTCATTCAAGACAGAAAGACTTTTGGGTTAGAGTATTGGGTCAATGGCATCTCGGATGCTTATAAGACCAAATACAAGAGTCAGATAGACAGCTATTTTGAAATCGATATTAAAATCAAAAAATAACCAACAACATTAAACCGAGATCTTATGAATGATTTTTTTGCCAATTGGTATGAACTGTTCGGACTCATCAATGGGTTTTCAGATGACATGTATAACCAGGAATTGTATGTACCCATAGGGTTCTGCATGGTGCTTATTCCCATTATCGCGCTCACCTTATATTACTATGTCATCAATTCCGTACGATTGAGCAAATGGTGGCAGTGGTTGCTTTTGGTGGTCATCATTTGCGCGGTGAATTTCGCCATTGCCTACGGGGTTTCCTACCGCGGGATCTTGGAGGAATATTTGGCGTCGGATACCCTTCCCGAGTATTCGCTTGCCATCGACTGTCTTACATTCGCCTGCATCAACACATCATGGTGCTTTGTCATTTCGTTTGTATGGTCACTCATCATCAAGTGGGGGAGCAGTCATTGCCGACGCACTCCATTCTAACAGATTCAATCAATTAAAATCGCAACAGATATGTCAAAGATTTATGTATTTGGAATAGGCGGCACCGGTTCGCGTGTGCTGCGCTCGTTGACTATGCTTCTCGCTGCCGGTGTGGAGTGTAAAGCTGACACCATTGTGCCGATAGTTATCGATTCAGACTCCGCAGGTGGTGATGTGGAGCGTACCGCCACCCTGATGAGGCATTATGGGGAAATTCGCAGGAAACTTGATTTCGGGAAGCATTTGGAGAACCAGTTCTTCCGCACTGAAATCAGAGAGATCACCTCCAACTATCATCTTCCTTTGAGCAATGTGGAGGATTGTCTTTTTGAAGATTATATCGAGTATCCGAGCATGAAGAGGGAGAACCAGGCGTTGGTGAACGTGCTGTTCTCGCAGCAGAACCTCCATGCCGACATGCAGGTGGGTTTCAAAGGAAATCCGAATATCGGCAGTGTGGTGCTCAACCAGTTCGAGGATTCGGAGATATTCCAGAATTTCGCCAATGAGTTCACTGCTGACGACAAGATTTTCATCATCTCCTCGATTTTCGGCGGCACGGGTGCGAGTGGCTTCCCCCTTCTTCTGAAGACCTTGAGGGAGAACCGCGACATTCCGAACCAGAATCTCGTGAACAATGCCCATATCGGCGCCGTGACTGTGCTGCCTTACTTCAAGGTGCGTCAGGACGACAGCTCAGCCATCGACTCCGCCACTTTCGTGTCGAAAGCCAAGTCGGCATTGGCATACTACTATCGTTCTATCAGCCAGAATCATACGATTGACAATCTGTACTATATTGGGGATGACACCCGTTCCACCACCTATAAGAACTGCGAAGGCGGCATCAACCAGAAAAACAATGCCCACTTCGTGGAGATGGCCGCAGCCTTGTCGATTATCGACTTCGCCAACACGGAGAAACCTATGGAGACTCGGCATAAGGAATTCGGCATAGAAAAGGATGTGAACGAGATCATCTTCGACATCCTCGGACCCAGGACCAACAGCCAGGTTCGCCGCGGGATGACACAATTCATGTTGTTTGCCAAGTACATGGATGAGGCCGGCGACTATCTGCGCCAGCCCTGGTCCAAAGACCGCCAGTTGGACAGCACCTTCTTCAACAGCGACTTCATCCGCAACCTGAAACGGAACATCCTTGACCAATACCGTCACTGGCTGGCTGAGATGGATGCGCAAGATCGCAAATTCACTCCTTTCACATTCCCGTACTCTTACGACAGGAACGACGAGATTGTTGTGGAGAAGGGCAGAACCGACCGCGTATTCGACCTTGTAAAAGGTGTGAAGCCCAGAAAATTGTTCACCACCGACAGCAACTACTACTTGTTCGACAACCGTTTGAACGGCACACGTGGGAACAGCAGAAGCGGGTCCAAGGAGCAGCAGTTCATGGAACTGTTCTATCTGGCGACCAAAAGATTGGCAAATGAAAAACTTAATATCAATTAATCATGGCAAAAGTATTCAGACCCTTTGACATACAGGGAAACAACAATATCATCGACTGGGACGACTCGACGGTTTACGGCACCACCGCCATCAGTCAAATCACCGACCCCGACGGCGCCACCGCATCCAAGGAGATCACCTCAATCCCCTCGCCCTTCGCCAGAATCGACCTGGTGAAAACCGCTTTCAAGGAGGTGGTGGAGATGGCGCGCAGAACCCCCAACTTCGACAGGCTGCCAGCTGAAAAGAAGAAACATCTCATCGAATTTGGTGACAAGCCGGACCCCACCATCTACCACAAGATGGTGTCGGAAGCTTGGGATGTGGCCGAAATTTTCTTCAACATCGACCGCTTCAGCGACAAATTCGAAATCATCACGTGGGACCGCGCCCGTGACCTCGACCTCGACAACGTGTTTGGCAAGACCCTTGACCTTTTCCTCACTTCCGACGCAAGAGGTGACGACCCGTACAACTTCAACCTCATGCAGCGCATCCACCTGCTGAACTACATCGGTCCTGACCGTCCGTCGGCCATGAACATTGTGGGCGCCACCTCCCCTGCCACTCTCTTCATCTCGTCCGCCAACGACTTGAGCTACGTGGCCAAACATGTGGTCTTCGGCAGTGACCGCCCCTTCGACGGAGACTTTCAGCCGCTCTACCGCAGAGACTTTGAGTTCCAGAAATATCTTTTTGCCCTCCGCAACTCCATCCCCAAATTCAACAGGAGATTTCCTGAGGTCCACGACTATCTCAACATCACCTATGAGTGTCTTTCCAACCAGCAGAAGAATGAGATCGACAAGCTGGACGCCAACAGCATCCAGAACTACGAACCTATCAGAATGGGCCAGAACGGGAATGACACTTTGGACATTCTTAATTTCGAATTCCACAAAAGACCCAAGAACAGCAACTGGAAAAGCGATTTTGAAATCAAATCCAGCTATTACCAAAGTGACAAACGTCCTCTGGTGCTGCCTGTGGAACGGGGCACTACCTATGCCTCCTACATTTACACCACTGACCCGTGGGGCAGAGACAATGCGGCTCCCCACAAGAGCAATGAGCCCTGGAGCTACCGCAAACTGCCCATCGTGAATGAGGCCTACCCCTATCTCACGATCAGCGACTTTCTGGCCGACAATATCATCCGCATCCCATACGAGCTCAATTCCACCGACTTTTACGACGGCGGTTTTGTCTGCCGCGATACCGATGAAAAGGTCAGCTACCTGCTCCCGCTCACCAAGACCTTCTTCCAGTTCTTCACCGTTCAGGAGCTGCAAAGCACTTTGCAAAACGGGAGGAAGATGTTCGAGTTCGTTGAGAACACCAACGGCATCAAAGTCATCCTCCGTATCCCGGTGAAGGGTGGCGTGATCGAATACAGCCGTCTCTATTCTGAGAACGGGAAGGCTGTGATCGACGAAGAGGGACGCAATGTGGATGGTGGAATGATCGACACCAAGATCGGTATGGGCGTGATGCCGCTGTTCCGTTTCCCTGAGAAGGTACAGAAGCACTACCGTATCGCTTTCTTCGACAAAGGAAGTGCCAAAGCTACGCTTTCATGTTTCCTGGGCGACCGCATCGTGCCCATCAGCGACCCCGTGGTGAGAGCCGAAAAAGACCTTTCCGGCCGCGGTTGCAGCCACGAATCCTACGTGGTGGAGAATGCCTTCGACAGCATCCACATCACCACTGATGATGTGGAAGGTGTGGTCATCCCCAAATTCAAGACCGAGACCGGCAACACCGTGTTCACTTTCGCGGTGGACTTCGGAACCACCAACACCCATATCGAGTATTGCACCGACGCCAACCCGAACCCTGTCGCCTTCGACATCCGCTCTTCCGACAAGCAGATGCACAAGCTCCACACCCTCTACACCGACCCCGACATCCGTTTGGCTTTCGAACAAGACTTCATCCCTGACACCATCGCTGAAAAAGACACCTATTCCTTCCCCATGCGCACCGTTTATGCCGAACGCATGGACATTGACTACAACCGGAATCCGAAGGCGCTGGCCGATGGTAACATCCCGTTCCTCTACGAGAGAGACTTCACTCCCAACTGGAACAATATCAAGACCGAATTGAAATGGGGTGGCGTACATGAACGGCTTTTGGAGATGCACCTGGAGACCCTTTTCATTCTGATGCGGAACAAGGTGGTGATGAACCGAGGCAACGTTCCCGCCACCCGAATCATCTGGTTCTATCCCGCCAGCATGACGCAGGCCAAGGTCAACCAGTTCAAGAAAATATGGAAAGAAGCTTACGAAAAATACTTTGGTGAACAAAGTGATGAGAATGTCATCAGCATCTCAGAGTCGAAAGCTCCTTATCTCCACTTTATCACCTCACAAGGGGCTAAAGATGAGGTTGTTACCATTGACGTAGGTGGCGGCACCACCGACATTTTCGTTGTGGAAGGCAGTGAGGATAAGATGCTGATGTCGTTCCGTTTCGCCTCTAATGCCATTTTTGGAGACGGATACAACAGCAATCCCTCTCAGAACGGTTTCGTTTGCAAGTACAAGGAATGTATCAAACAGATTCTGCAGGACAATGGGTTGCAGGAGTTGCTACAGTCTTTCAACCAGATTGAAGCCCAGCAGAAATCAACCGACATCATCGCCTTCATGTTCTCGCTGATGGGCGACAAGGTCAACAACAACCGTGAGCTCGACTTTCTCAGAAAACTCTCGGGGGACGATAAGATGCGCTATGTGTTCATTTTCTTCTACGGCTCGATTCTCTATTTCATCGCCCAAGCGATGAAGGCGAAAGGTCTGATGAAACCCAAGACGATTGCCTTCTCCGGCAATGGTGCCCGCACATTACGGATACTGTCGGACGACAACGACACCCTCGCCAAGTTTGCCAAACTCATCTTCGACGGAGTTTATGGCGACACCACCGGCAGAATCTCTGTCATGATGGAGCGCAACCCCAAGATCGCCACCTGTAAAGGCGGTTTGGAGAGACCTGAAGCACAGCCTTACGATGAAATCAATGACATCAAGGCCGTCTTTGTGGGTGACACCTTCACCGACAACCGCTCCACCCCGACTTACGCAGACATCTCCGAAGACATGAAAAAGGACGTGGTGAAATCGCTGACTGGCTTCTTCTCCTTCATCTTCCAGATGCACAAAGCCAACAACGACTTCTTTGTCAACCAGCTCGGTGCCGACGCCACCATCTTCAACCAAATCAGGGAGTACTGCCTGGGTGAAGAAGGAGTTCAGGAATTGGAATCCTCATTGGCACAAGGGTTGAGAAACAAGTGTGAAGTGGATAAGGTGAACGATGAGACACTTCTGGAAGAGACCCTGTTCTTCTACCCCATGGTGGGCATGCTGCATGAGTTGGCCTACAAGATTTATCAGATGAAGAATTAGTTGACCCTTCAAATTTTTCAAAGCATGAGAATCAAAAACATTGTTATACTGGTGTGTGCGCTGGTCCTATCGTCGGTCGCTATGTCGGCTGCACCTCAGGATTCCACACGCAATCACCCCAAAGGGAAAAACGTCCAATCACACACCATCACGATCACCTACAAGACAAAAAATGATAGCATAATTGGTACAGAAACGAAAACAGTAGCCAACAAAAAAACTTTTAATTTGGAAAAAACGTACCAAGGTTACGTAGTGGATTCTGTTTCTGCCAATTATGACTACCGTCAGGCTTTCACCGAAAATTCTCCTGAAAATGTGCAGGTTTCGGTCACCGTCATCACCCAGCAGGAGGCCCAGGCAAAGGTTTTGATGCCTGTACTCTGGCCGATGTTCCGTGACTCTTTGGACAACCAAAGCAAGAATGAGGACAGGAGCGTCGGGGAGAGACTGCTGAGCACATCTGAGGATTCTTTCGGGATTCTGCCTTTGCTGCTGGCTGCTCTCGCCCTGTTGGTATCCATTGTCGCGACAGTGGTGCTGGTGCTGTTGTACCGGCGCGACAAAAAGCAGGAGACCGAAAGAATTGTCAACACCATCATTCCCAACCCCCAGCTCACCGCTTGGCGCAACGAGGTATTGAGTGGCTTAGCTGCTCGCACCCCGCAGGCACCCGCCAAACCCAACGGTGAAATCAGAGAGCTTCAACGTAGGATTTCCGAACTGGAGGATAAGTTGCGCAACGCTTCCTCCTCTCTTGCGGATGCCAAGGCCAGCACCCCGCCGGTGCAACAGAAAAGGTTGCTGTATGCCGACAGCATTGTTAACGACCTGTTTTCAGGGGTGAGAGAAAATGCCGGCAGCGACTCCATCTTCAAGTTAGAGCTGATCAGCGACACGCGCGCCATCGTGACCATTTACGATGATGCCAAACGCAAAGTGCTGGCCAACCCATCCTATCTCGCAGGCTGTGAGAAACAAATCACGGGCAATTATGAGGTGCAGACCGACCACAACGGAGAGGCCGAAAAAGACAGTAACGGGAAATGGAGAGTGAGAACCAAGTTAAAAGTTGTCCTCCGATGATGAGAAATCCCCTTCCTTTACCATTCCGTACCAGTATGAGCTTCATGCTCATACTGGTCGTTTTGTTCTTGTCGGCTTGCTCCGGAAGACCCGATGAATCTCAAACGACACCCGCCAACACCGGGCAGAACGGCACCCCCTCTGCAGGGGAATCAAAAGAAATGTCTCAGGAAGAATGGGACAATCTGGTGGAATATGTGGCCTGCTACTACGCTTGGGCCTACTATGATAAAATGCATGGGGCATTTCTCGTAGAGGGATCAAAACCCACAGACCTTTACCAGCATCTGGACATTGATAGTTTGCATGCCAGCATTAATAATTGTAAGGGTGACGGTGTACACAAAAAGAATTGCAACATCCTCATTGATAGCATTAATGCGAAGAAGAAGTCTGAAGACAGAACTTTAGAAAACCTGATTCAACTGCCGGACACGAAACCCGAGGAAGTTGGAAATTCCCAGAATTATCCACAGTGGTTGGAGAACTTTACCAACCAATTAAAAGAGGACACGATTCTCATCCAAAGTTTCTCTTCCAAGAGTATTCGGCAGAAGAACCTCCGTAAAAGAGCTAACGACGGGAAGAAAAAAGAAGACAGAACAGTTGAAACTGCTGATACAGAGCAAGCAATAGAGAAGGACGAAAAGAGAGGTGGCAACTCTTTATGGTGGTTGTTCTTGCTGCTGGGTGCGGCTGCCGGCGTGGGCGGTGTGATGGCTTGGAGAAAATGGGCCACCCCCTTCTTTAATCCCCAGCAGGAATCGGCTCCCAGAAAGCGGCAGGAGCCTTCCCTTCAGCACGATGAGTATAAAAAGATGCAATTGCAGCTGGAGAAATACAAAGAGGACAATCTGCAGTTGGAGTCCAAAAACCGCAGGTTAGAACAAGAAAAGCGGGAATTGGCCCAACAGAACAAGTCGCTTTTCCGAGAGAACATCGGCTTAGGAGACGAGATTGAAACCCTTAAAGCGAAAAACGAACACGAGGTGCAGGAGGATTTTCCCGAAGACGACCAACCCGCCATCTCTTCCCCCCGCCCCTCCCCTGCTCCTGAGCCCATTTCCCACCCCACTTCATCCCCTGCCATCTTCTATGCCGCCTCCATCATCGACAACACCCTGATGGGGATATCGGAAGAGCCAACCGATGACACCGTGTTCAAACTTACGATGACAGAATCGGATACGGCCACGATCACTATTTTTCCTGACGCTGTACAGCGCATCATTGCCAACCCTGCTTTTCTGGAGGGATGCGACAAACAGGTGCTCACCAATGCTACTGCGGTAACAGTGGAGGAAACCGGCACTGCCCAAAAAAGAGCCGACAACGGCAAGTGGGAAGTGCGTAAAAAATTAAAAGTCATTATCCAATAGAAAATGGGCACACATTACCTCATCATCATCGCGATAGTCGCCACCATCGTCATTATACAATTCTCGATTTTTCTCAAAACCAAGAAAAAGATCCGCATCCTGGCGAGTATTTTTGCTCCGCAGAGTGAGCAATATCATTCCAAGAGGGATTTGGTGAAGTCATGGGAACAAACGATTGACATGGCTTCCGAGCCCGATTTGAAAAGGATGTTGGTAAGAGAAGTGCTGTTTGAAGCAGATTTCATGAAGAAGGTGACCATTTCACGAGTGGTGGATGGGGTATCGGTGGAAGAAGAGGTAGAGGTTTTCAGTCTGGAGGATGCACGGCGCGCGCTAAAAGAGAGAATTAATGTAACCGACAGCATTGCCTCCGACCACCACAACAGTGTTTTAGATGCCATCTTCAGAGCCATCAACAGCTATCTTTCCAACAACAAGGGCAACATCAGCGATTTTGCCTTGATGAAGGATATTGTGGACCGCAATTGCGATTCGGTGGAGGAGGAGATCAACACCCAGATTCCGGTGCCGCTCTATCTCGGATTGATGGGTACGATGGGCGGAATTCTGGTGGGCATTGGCTACTTATGGGCTTCCGGGGATTTGAATGCCTTGTTAAACGCCGGCTCGGAGGCCTCCGGAGCCACGGGAGTAGAGGCCCTTTTAGGAGGGGTGGCATTAGCCATGATATCGAGCATCTGGGGCATCTTGCTCACCACCGCCGCGTCCATGTCGGCCAAAAACGCAAAGGCAAAATGCGAAAACACCAAACACATCTTCCTCAGCTGGATACAGGCCAACCTGCTCCCCACTTTGTCGAATGATACAGCCCAGGAGATTGAGAAAATGTCGCAGAACCTGGCCGCTTTCAACCAGACTTTCTCCAGTAACACGGCCGACCTGCGCGACACGTTGAGCCAAGTGAACCAGACCACCGCCATGCAGCAGCAACTGCTGGAAGCTGTAGGGAAAATCAACGAACGCGATCTGACCCAACAAAATCTGGAGATGTTCACGGCCCTGAAAAAGAACACCGGCGAGATAGAGCAGCTCTGCACCTATCTGCACCATTCCTCCGAATACCTAAGGGCTGTCAAAGAGCTGAACGAACGCCTCGACCATGACAACGAGCGGGCCAGGGCCATCGAAAACATGCTCCACTATTTTCAAGAAGAGACCCGTCAGATTGAGCAGCGCAAAGAGGTGATGAGCCAAGCGGTTGGCAAGGTGGACAGCCGTCTGGAGGAGCAGCTGCGCAAACTCACCGAACACGCTGAAAACAATATTGAAAATTTCAACAAAGCACTTGGCAAACAGCAGGATGCGTTGGAAAAGAAACTGAATCAGACCGAAGTCCTGATATCAGAGATCCAACACCTCAGCGCCATTAAAGAGGGAATATCCAAGTTTGAAAAAGCCACCAAGGAACAGTCCCAGAAAATCGACAACCTGACCCGATCCATAGAGAAGTTAGCGGAAATCAAGAGCGTGGGGGCAACCCATATTCACAAAACCATCAACTGGAAACGACTGCTCATCTGGCTCGTGCCAACGGTGGTCGCCGCCTTCATGATCTTCACCCTCCTCATCCTCCTGCTCATCGCCAATTGGGATACCTTCTATTATAACTTCATCTCCAAATTTTCCTTCTAATGAAAACCTGTCCTAACTGTAGCCAAGAAAATCCGAGCAAAGCAAGATTCTGCACCAACTGCGGGCACTCACTCGACGAGGAAAAACTTCCTGAAGAACTTCTGCTGCGTAAAGAATTGGAAGAGGCAAAAAGCACGATTAAAGTGCTGAAAGATTCGTTGAACGAAGCCCAACAGCATAAGGAACGTGCCGAAGAATATGAACAGACCATCAACAACATGACGGATGAGATGGCAGAAAAAGACCGACAACTCTATGCCATGTCCGACTATATCAATAGACTGAAACAGAGTCTGTTCCAATCGAAAAACAAAAATGGAAACTGGAAATGGATTGTCACCTGTACCGTCTTCTTGATATTCATCATTGGAATCTTCATTCAAAAAGAGAGTAAAGAAAAGAGACAAAGAGATCAGATATCGGTCTACCGATCAGAACTGTACGAGACGCGAGATGACCTGAATCAGATGCTAAAAGTTTATCCTTTTGCCATCCAGGACATTGACATGGCTTTTGTGGACAAGAAAAACAACATCATCACAGACTTTGGGATGCCTTTGTACAGCTACAAGTCACAATACCTCCAACCAAGAATCTCCTACTCCAGCACCAAGAACCAAACCGTGAATCTCAACATCAAATGGTTCTACAACGGGAAGCTTCATTCCACACAGAACTATAGTCAGCATGTGAACAAAGGAAATCATCTGCTGAAACTCACAGGTTGGGGTCGCAACTGGAAAGGGAATTGGCATAAGGGTAAATATACCATCGAAATTTGGGTGGGGGACGCCTGTCTAAAGTCGCACTCATTTTCTATAAAATAATGAAAATCAAATAATATCATCCTATGAAAACACAAGCATTCATGAGAAGTGCCATCATCTTGATAGCAGCAGCCGTACTTTCCTTGCTATTTTCTGACTGCGTCAGGTGTTCGTCACCACGTTCCCGTGCAAAAGGGGTTAGCAGCACACGCGACAATTCACCACGGACGCGCAGATCCTCCGGCGGGCAGTCGGTCATCAAAATGCGGCATGAGAACGGCGTGTATTACGTGCCTTGCGAAATCAATGGGGTGGAAATGGAATTTATATTCGACACCGGCGCCTCCGACATCACCATCTCTCTTACCGAAGCTCAATTCCTATACAAACAAAACAAGTTGAGCGAAAAAGACATCAAAGGGTCTGAGTACTACCAAATCGCTGATGGATCTGTTAGCGAGGGCACCGTCATCAACCTGAAAAGCGTGACCATAGGCAACAAGACCCTCTACAACGTAAAAGCCTCTGTGGTACACAATTCTGATGCCCCATTGTTGCTGGGGCAGTCAGCCCTGTCGAAATTCGGCAAAATCTCCATCGACTACAAACACAACGAAATAACGCTCGAGTGACACGCCCTCCGTTATGAAAAAATCCAAGAAAGAATCGTTTTTCTGGACAAGTTACAGCGACTTGATGACAAGTCTGTTTTTTGTGATGCTGGTACTTTTCGTATTGGTGGTCGCCTTGTTGCACAAAAAGATTGAGGATCAACAGGGCACCATTGAAGAGTATGAGACGTTGGAGAAAATCAGGGAATCGTTCGACAACATCGACTCCACATACTTCACTTATAATCCTGAATATAAAAAACATATCCTTAATATCAAGGTGCATTTCCCCAAAGGGAAATACGAAATGCAATATGTGGATGACGACACCAAAATGCGCTTAAGGAATGCGGGAATGGCCATCAAGAATCAAATCGACAAAATCACGAAGACCTACAGCGACACACAGTATCTGTTGATTATCGAGGGGCAGGCTTCCAGGGACAATTTCGCGGCGAACTACGAGCTGAGCTACCAGAGGGCGCTGGAATTGAAAAGATTCTGGGAGAGATCGGGGATTGATTTCGGGAAAAACTGCGAGGTGTTGATTGCCGGAAGCGGCACCGGAGGCAACATGCGTGAGGTTCATGAGGAGCTCAACCAGCGATTTTTGATTCACATCATTCCCAAAACAGGAAAAATCGATTTGAACAAGAAGGGAGAATGATTTTTTTCTTCCCCAAATAACCAAAGAAAATTGTATCTTTGCAGCGGGAAAATTATACCCTTTTCAATCCAAAATTCACGTTGGGTGTTTGGAATGTAGTGTATTGATAATGCGTGAATTAACTACTTAAACGTTACAATATGAGCTTGTACCAGTCTGCTGTAAAAAAACCGATCATGACCGCCCTCGTTTACGTGGCCATCGCCATCCTCGGTGTCTATTCGGTCATGAAACTGCCCATCGACCTCTTCCCCGACATGGGTTCCAACCATATCATGGTGTTCACGGTGTATGCTGGCGCCAGCGCGGCCGACATTGAGAACAACGTCACCAAGCCTATCGAAAACGTGCTCAACAGTGTGGAAGACCTCAAGGAGATGACCTCCCAGTCGAAGGAAAACTACTCCATCATCACCCTCGAATATGAGTATGGTATCGACATCGACAAGGCGACCAACGATGTGCGAGACAAGCTCGACATGATGAATTCGCAGCTGCCCGACGGCTGCAACCTGCCCTTCCTGTTCAAATTCAGCATGGAGGACATCCCCATCCTGATGCTGTCGGTGAAGTCGGCCGAGAGTACCAATGCCCTCTACAAGATTCTCGATGAGCGTGTGTCACAGCCCATTAGCCGTATCAAAGGCGTGGGTACGGTCTCCATCTCCGGTGCCCCGAAGCGTGAGGTCGCCATCTATTGTGATCCCGACAAGCTCGACGAATATAACCTCACTATCGCCAGCATCTCACAGAAAATCGCCGCCGAAAACCGCAACCTGCCGTTAGGCTCGATGGACATCGGCACCGAGACCTACTCGATGCGTGTGCAAGGTGAGTTCAGCAATGCCGAACAGCTTAAAGACATCGTGGTGGCCGGCGACGGCACCACCAAGAGCGTCTATCTGCGTGATGTGGCCCAGGTGATCGACACCGTGCAGGAACGCCTGCAGGAGGTGTATAACAACGGCACCCGCGGCGCTATGATCATCGTGCAGAAACAGTCGGGCGCCAACTCGGTGGAGATCTCCAACAAGGTGATGGCCCTGCTGCCCGAACTGCAAGAAACTCTTCCTTCCGACATTGAAATCGGCATCATCGCCAACACTTCCGAAAGTATTGTCAACACTATCGACAGTTTGAAAAGCACCATTTTCACCATCTTGGTGTTAGTGGTCATCGTGGTGCTGTTCTTCCTCGGACGTTGGCGCGCCACCTTCATCGTGGCTATCGTCATCCCGGTGTCGCTTGTGGCCGCCTTCATCTATTTGAGACTTACAGGTAACACACTGAATATCATCTCACTATCATCATTGAGTATCGCTATCGGTATGGTGGTGGACGATGCCATTGTGGTGTTGGAGAACATCACCACACATATTGAGCGAGGCACCAAGCCCAAGTCGGCGGCTGTGTTCGCCACCAGCGAGGTGTCGCTGTCGGTTATCGCCACCACGCTCGTGCTCCTCGCCGTCTTCGTACCGCTGACCTTCCTCGAAGGCCAAGCCGGTATCCT
>JAEEGL015859146.1_pt1 | contig 22241 bp, 19 predicted proteins | sample 9134231 | NCBI WGS metagenome assembly JAEEGL01 (sample SAMN16246548, study PRJNA631951) | gut metagenome | biome: gut microbiome; feature: rumen; material: fiber-attached | host: Bos | place: Iran: Karaj | collected 2018-10 | reverse complement strand
GGCGCTCAAGTGCGGAGATCCCACAGCCCGCATGCTGGGCAGGCTCACCCTCAATCCATTGCCGCATATCGATCCGGCAGGACTGGGCTGCTTCGTGTTTACCAGCCTGTTCACACCTTTCGTCTTCGGCTGGGCAAAGCCAGTACCGGTCAATACCCGCTATTTCCGCAATTACAGGCGTGACATGCTCCTTGTTTCCGCTGCAGGACCGCTTTGCAACTTCTTCCTGGCCTTGCTCATGGGGCTGTGCCTGCGCCTTTTCCTGCTTCTTGCCCCTGATACCTTCATCTTTCATTCATCCGCCGGAAATTTCTTGTTGCAGATGCTGCTTGGCGGCATCAGTGCCAACCTCGTCTTAGCATGGTTCAACCTCCTGCCGATCCCGCCCCTTGACGGAGGGCACATATTGGAGTGCCTTCTTCCCTTCCGCATGGCCCAGAAGTTCGCCGGCATGGGAAGGATGGGCTTCGTCGTCCTGCTGGCGCTCCTCGCCGTGGGCGGACTGAACCATGTGCTCCTGCCCCTTGTCCATGTTTCTTACAGGGCGGTCCTGGGGATTGCCGGTGTCCTCTAGATCCTGCTTCCTGCCCCTGCTTTGCGCGGATGTCCTGCATCATGGGCTTTGCAGGCCGTCATCACCCTCCGCTCCCCACACCACCTGTGGTCTTTCCGTGGAGGCATGATGCAGCCGTCTTTCACGCACGACACCAAAAACAGAACGGTCTGTGTGGATATGTCCGGTGACTGGAGCAAAAACGCCCTGTCCCGGTCCCCAGCCTCGCCTGCACGTGAACTCATCACCGCCACGACAGCGCTCCTGGACCGCGGCGGCTGCGACCGCCTTGTCCTTTCTGCCCATGATCTCGAAGGATGGGACAGCCTTCTTTTGTCCACCTGCCTGGCCATGGTGCGGTCTGCGACGTCCCGGGGCATGGAAACAGACTATTCGTCGCTCCCAGGCGGCATGTCATCCATGCTCAGCATGGCGCTTGCGGTCCCTCCGCCCGCACAAGTCCGTGCCCGCATCGACACCGGTTTGCTGGAAACGGTGGGGGCTAAGCTCTTGGCCTGCCCCGCGATCATCCGCAGCATCCTTGAATTCCTCGGCGACATTTCCCTGAGCCTTGGCCGGATGGCAAGGGGCAAGGCATCGTTCAGTGCCAGGGACATGTGGAGCGTTTTCCGGGAATGCGGTGTCGATGCCCTGCCCATAGTCACTCTCACGAGCATGCTCCTGGGGCTCATCCTTGCTTTTGTCAGCTCCATGCAGCTCAAGCTGTTTGGGGCAGAGATCTACATCGCCTCGCTCGTGGGCGTCTCGATGGTGCGCGTCATGGGGCCCGTGCTGACAGGCATCGTCCTTTCAGGCCGTACGGGCGCATCCTTTGCCGCCGTCATAGGCAGCATGCAGGTCAACGAAGAAGTCGATGCCCTCACGGGCTTTGGCATCTCCCCCATGGATTTCCTCGTCCTTCCGCGCGTCCTTGCCATGTCCCTCATGACCCCCCTCCTGACGATCTACGCGGATATCACGGGCATTGGCGGAGGTTTTTTGGTAGGCGTGATCATGCTGGGCATATCCCCGTCTGCCTACATGGAAAACACGCTGGAATATCTTACGCTGCAGCAGGTATGGGTCGGGCTGCTCCATGCCTTCGTCTTTGGCATCATCATATCCATTTGCGGCTGCTATCAGGGCATCCGATGCGGCAGGAATGCATCTGCCGTAGGCAAAGCCACGACTTCAGCGGTGGTGAGTTCCATTGTGGGCATCATCGTTTCCACGTCCATCATCACCATCATCCTGACGTTCATTGACCTATGAAAACGCAAGATGACGCCATCACGGTCCGCGGCGTGACTGTGGCCTACGGTTCCAGGATCATCCAGAAAGACCTCAGCTTTTCCATCCTCCGAGGTGATATCTTCATCATCATGGGTGGTTCCGGCTGTGGCAAAAGCTCCCTTCTGCGCGTGCTCATGGGGCTCACCCCGCCTGCATGCGGGAGCGTCCTCTACGGGGGACAGGACTTCTGGGGATGCCCCGCTGCAGACCGCGAATCGATCATGCGCAGGACAGGCGTGATGTTCCAGAGCGGTGCGCTCTGGACATCCCGCACCCTTGCCGAAAATGTCGCCCTTCCCCTTGAATACTACACGACGCTGCCCCCTCCTGACATCCGGGAGCTCGCCAGGCTCAAGCTGGCGCTGGTCGGGCTTTCCGGATACGAAGATTTTTATCCTTCTGAGATAAGCGGAGGCATGAAGAAACGGGCCGGTCTCGCCCGCGCCCTGGCGCTCGATCCCGAGATCGTCTATTTCGATGAGCCTTCTGCCGGTCTCGACCCTGTCAGCTCTGCCCGGCTTGACGAACTCATCCTTCAGCTCCGCGACACGCTCGGCATGACAGTCGTCGTCGTGACCCATGAGCTGGACAGCATCTTCACCATTGCCAGCAATTCCGTTTTCCTGGATGCGAAGACCAAGACCATGGCGGCGACCGGCTCACCGCAGCAGCTCCTTGCAAACGGTCCGGACAATGTCATAGAATTTCTTACGCGCGGCAACAGCCGCCACGGAGGAGTGAATGACCGAACGCGGCACTAAGGCGCTCATTGGCGCATTTGTCCTTGGAGCCGTTGCGCTTCTAGCCGTACTGACCCTGCTTCTTGGCTCCGGTCTGCTTGGCGACAGGAACCCGACCTTCGCGCTCTTCTTCAAAACCTCACTCAAGGGGCTCGTCAAGGGATCCCCCGTTTTTTTCAAAGGCATCCGCATCGGAAAGGTCAAAAGCATACATATCCATCCCTCGCTTGGCGAGGATAACTTTGACACCCCCGTGATCCTCGAAATTGGATATACCGATTCGGAATCTCTCTACGATGACGACGAAGACGTGTTTCTTGAAGACATCCCCATCCTCGACCAGCTTATCAGCCGGGGCTTGCGGGCAAGGCTGGGCATTTCCAGCATGCTCACAGGCCAGCTTTGCGTCGAGATGGATATGTATCCCAACGCCGACCCCATCCAGCCTGGTTCGTTGCCTCCCTACAAGGGCTCTCCGCAGATCCCCACGCAGCTGTCCTCGTTTGACAGCGCCATGGCCGCCCTCGAAAACATCCCCCTCCAGGAAGTGCTCATGGATATCGTGAATGGCATCAAGCATCTGGGGGACCAGTTCGACAAGACAGACATTTCCGGCCTTGTTTCCAGCCTGACCGCGACCAGCAATGAAGCCCGGGTGCAGCTGCAGGAGTTCGCCACCGTCCAGAAGTCACTCAAGGTGGCCCTGGCCAGCTTTGATGAGCTTGCCCACTCTGCCAAGGGCGATCTGGCGAGCACTTCGGACAAGGCGGTCAAGACTATGGGCAGCTACGATGCCCTGGCCCTCTCCCTGCAAAAAGACCTGCATGCTGCCACGGTCCAGGCCCGATCGGCTCTTGACAGCACGGGATCGGTGATCACGAGCGCCACTGCCCTGCTCGATGAGGCGCGCAAGGGGATAAAAGAAGCTGAAGCGACCTTTGCAGAGATGCGCAAAAGTTCCCGCTCCGCCCGCGGAGTCTTCAGCGCTGACTCCGCCATCGTCATCGAATTCGGTCAGACCCTTGAAGCCCTGCGCAAAACGGCCAAGGCCCTTTCTGATCTCGCCGTTCTTCTGAATGTCAAGCCAAATTCCCTCATTTTTGGAAGGAAAGAATGATAAAGACCCTCTCCCTCGCCACCTTCGTGATGATGCTTCTGACCGGCTGCTCCATGCCTGGCTCCACAACGCAGGCAGATGCCCCCCGCTACTATGTCCTCACGGCATCGGAGCCATCCCCTGCTGCTGCGCGGTCCCGCACACGCCTTACCGTCATGCCCGTGCTGCTCCCCGGATACCTGGACCGGGCGCAGATCGTCACCCGGTCCGGGGGCGTCACGAAGATCACCGTCAGCGATTATGACAGGTGGGGAGAAGATCTGGCACTCGGCATCGCTCGCGTCGCCGCTGCTTCCCTTTCCGGACATGGCATATCCGCCGTCCCCTGGCAGGCAGGCACGCCCGACGGACCGAAACTGCGCCTTGAGATACGCTCCTTCGAAGGCGAGCCGGGTGGCTTTGCGGTCATCGATGCCGGCTGGGCGCTGCTGGAAGACGGGAAGGAATCAAAGACGGGGAGTTTTGCAAAGCGTTGCGCGGCAGGCAGCGGCTATGATGGCCTGGTCGCTTCGCTGTCCCTCCTCGTGCAAGATCTGGGAGGGGCCATCGCTTCTTCCCTGCCCTGATCATGCATGGTCAAAAAGCATCCGGGAACCATTGGAAAGGACTTCTTCAAGGGCATCATCATGAAAGCCCGTGCGCTGCTCAAGCAAGGCCAGGTCATCTCCCGGATCCATGATGGGATAATCCGAACCGAACAGCAGGCGTTCGCGCGGGTGCTTCTTCAATATCGCGGACAGGACATCCTGCGGCATATCCTGCATGCATGATGAGGTGTCGAGCCAGACATCCTTTCCGGCGATGACTTCGAGGGAATACTGCCATTGCCAGTATCCGCCAAGATGCGCGGCCACCACCTTCAGCCTTGGGAATGCTTTGAGGATGGCTGCGAGCTTGAAGGGACAGGATGGATTGAGTGCCGGTGGATTCTTGTCCCCGATATGGATGGAAAAGATAAAATCATCCTGGGCTTCTTCGAAGATCGGCAGCAGGCGGGGGTCATCCAGGCGGAATCCCTGGAAATCAGGATGGAGCTTTATCCCGCGGATCCCGTTCTGCCTCAGGAGATCGAGCTGTTCTTTCCACTCGCTGCAGTCGGGGTGGATCGAGCCGAATGCGGTGATCTGCGGGCAGGACTTTTCTAGCTGGACGGCGTAGGCATTGCAGGGGCGCACCTGTGCGGCGCTGGTCGCGGCGCACAGGGCGATGCAGTGCTCTATCCCTGCCTTGCGCTCCCGTTCCAGCAGATCTTCCGGCGTTCCCTGGCAGCGGCAGGGGATGCCATAATGCTCGCGAAGCTGCCGCATGGCCTTCTGCGCGATGCGTGGGTGGAAGACGTGGGTATGGCAGTCAACGAACATGGGCGGTACGTTCCTCATCGGATCGATCTGGATGGTGCAGCACCTCTCATATGTCAAAAAGCCGCCCGTGGCAATGAAACACAGTGCTTGCTGGCATGTTTTTTGCATTAAATACCTATTTATGGGTTGAAACAAGCTCTCTGATGATTGCCAAATCCTGATTATGGATTTATATGATAGGTATGCGATTACCATGCCGCATGCCAGACTTTGACACTTAATCCGACGATGCGCCTGCTGCAGCAGCCTGGAGGCCGCTTTGAATCAGTTTTCACGCAATTTTCTTCTCTGGAGCGTCATAGCCGTCGCCATGATCTCCCTGTTCAGCGTATTCAACGAGAACGATGATGCCCTGCATGGCAGTATTCCCTACAGCACCTTTGTCGCCCAGGTCGAAAGCGGCCAGGTGCAGGAAGTCTCCATCCAGGACCGCGTCGTCACCGTCCAGCCCAAAACCGGTCCGTCCTACCGTACCATCGCTCCCAAAGATGCCGATTTTACCACCAGGCTCCTGGAAAAAGGCGTCACAGTGACCGCCATGCCGCCTGAGGAGCGCCCCTTGCTCCTCTCGCTGCTCATTTCCTCGCTGCCCATGCTCATCTTTTTTGCCATCTGGATGTATTTCGCACGCCAGATGCAGGGCGGCGCCGGGCGTGCCATGACGTTTGGCCGTTCCACAGCGCGCCTGCAGGATAAAAACCAGACTGCCAAGGTCACGTTCGCCGATGTGGCCGGCGTCGACGAAGCCAAGGAAGAACTGGCCGAGGTGGTCGAATTCCTCTCGAATCCCCGAAAATTCACGCGCCTTGGCGGACGCATCCCCAAAGGCGTCCTGCTCGTCGGCCCTCCGGGAACGGGCAAGACGCTCCTGGCCCGTGCTGTCGCAGGCGAGGCGGGCGTCCCCTTTTTCTCCATTTCCGGTTCTGATTTCGTGGAAATGTTCGTAGGCGTCGGTGCTTCACGCGTCAGGGACCTCTTCTCGCAAGGCAAAAAAAACGCCCCCTGCCTCATCTTCATCGATGAGATCGATGCGGTCGGACGGCAGCGTGGCGCAGGTCTTGGCGGCGGTCACGATGAAAGGGAGCAGACCCTCAACCAGCTCCTCGTCGAAATGGACGGCTTTGAATCCAACGAAGGCGTCATCCTCATCGCCGCCACGAACAGGCCCGATGTCCTCGACCCTGCCTTGCTCCGTCCCGGCCGCTTCGACAGGCAGGTCGTCGTCTCCACTCCCGACCTTCGCGGACGCGAACGCATACTCGAAGTCCATACCCGCCGCACACCTCTTGCCAAGGATGTCAATATCAGCGTCCTGGCGAAAGGCACCCCGGGATTCTCCGGCGCCGACCTGGAGAACCTTGTCAACGAAGCCGCGCTCCAGGCCGCTAAAATGAACCAGGACCAGCTCAAAATGGCAGATTTTGAATATGCCAAGGACAAGGTCCTCATGGGCAAGGAGAGGCGCAGCCTCATTTTGAGCGAAGAAGAAAAGAAGATCACCGCCTACCATGAAGCAGGCCATGCTCTCGCGGCCAAGCTCCTGCCCGGCACCGACCCGGTGCATAAGGTTTCCATCATCCCCCGCGGAAGGGCCATGGGCATCACCATGCAGCTGCCCGAAGAGGACCGCCATGGCTATTCGCGCACCTTCCTCAAGAACAACCTTGTCGTGCTCCTGGGCGGACGCGTCGCGGAAGAATTGATCATGGGCGACATCACGACTGGCGCCGGCAACGACATCGAGCGCGCATCCAAAATGGCCCGCAAGATGGTCTGCGAATGGGGCATGAGCGACAAGATCGGTCCGCAGACGGTGGGCGAACACGAAGAAGAAGTGTTCCTTGGAAGGGAATGGGGCCATAGCCAGTACGTCAGCGATGACATGAGCCGCCTTGTCGACGGCGAGATCAAATCCCTCATCGAAGAAGCCCGCCAGCGTTGCACCGAGCTCCTCACGAGCCACATCGACACGCTCCACGCTGTTGCCCAGGCCCTGCTCGAACGGGAAACGATCACCGGTGATGACATCGACCTCATCATGCAGGGCAAGCCATTGCCTCCGTTCGGAGGCGAGGATTTCCGGATCGAACAGGAAGAAGGCGCTCCCGCATCAGGCGGCGATGCTCCAAGCCTTTCCGATGTGCCTGCGGATGGCGCAGGCGCCGATGACGGACAGCAGCCCCCAAGCGGAGATCCCCGTTGATGGACTGCCGCTGGATGCTCCGCAACGGGGCTTTCTGCCCCGCGCCGCCCCACCTTCAGGGGGGGACCCCCTCCCGCTTTACCCTTTGGGGCATCATCAATGCCACGCCGGACTCCTTCTACGACGGCGGCAGGCATGCCAGTCCAGATGAAGCTGCCGCCCACGCCCTCGTTTTGCACGGCCAGGGTGCGCGCATTCTGGACATCGGCGGAGCTTCTTCGCGTCCAGGCGCACCAGACACTCCCGAAGGAACGGAATCGGACCGCATCCTCCCCGTGATCCGATGCCTGCATGGACGCCGGCAAGCCGAGCCCGGCCTCACTTACCTCCTTTCGGCAGACACATGGCGCGCCGGCGTGGCCGCCGCGTCGCTGGAAGCAGGAGCCGATATCATCAATGATGTCACGGCATGCTCCCGCGATGCCGCGCTTGTCGATGTGCTTGCGCAGTACCGGCCCGGCTACGTGCTCACGCACTGCATCAAAGGCGCGGGGACGCCTGTCTCGGCACAGTGCCCCTCCTATGATGACATCATCGACCAGCTGCGGTCTTTTTTCGAATGGGAAATGCGCCGCCTTACCGATGCCGGGCTCCCCGAGGAGCATATCATGCTCGACCCCGGGATCGGTTTTGGCAAAAACGCCGCCGACTGCTGCCGGATCCTGTCGCATATCCATGACCTCACAGATCTCGGACGCCCGCTCCTGCTCGGGCTTTCCAACAAGAGCCTGTTTGGCAGCCTCCTGGGGCTGGAACTCAGCCAGCGCACCGAAGCCACCGCGACGGCCACTGCCCTGTTCGCAGCCCGCGGCGTTTTCCATCACAGGATCCATGATGTCGAAAGCGCACGCAACGCCCTCCAGATCACAGAGCTTTTTACCGACTGGGAACATTCATGATATTCACGCTGGGGCAAATATCCTTCCGCTGGGAAGATCTGGTCGACATCCTGCTTGTGGCGCTCATGTGCTATTACGGGATACGGTTCGTCCTCGGCACACGGGCAATGGCCGCTCTCAATGGCCTGATCATCCTGCTTGCCCTCTACGGCATCGCCCAGCATCTGCAATTCTTCACCGTGGTATGGCTGCTCCAGCACGTTTTCAATTCACTCTTCCTCATCGTCGTCATCCTCTTCCATCAGGATATCCGGCAGGCCCTGGCGAAGTTGAATCTGCATGTCCTCTTCCGGAGGAAGAAGGGACGTTATGACAAGCTCATCGGCATGATATGCTCGACCGCCTTTGAACTTGCTTCCCGACGGATCGGCGCTATCATCGTGATCGAGCGTGATGTGGCCCTCGGCGACATGACCGAAAAAGGCGTGCGCATCGATGCTGAAACTTCGCAGGATCTCCTGGCCACGATCTTTTTCCCCAACACGGCCCTGCATGACGGCGCAGTCATCATCAGCAGGGAAGGCCGCGTCAGTGCCGCCGGCTGCGTGCTGCCCCTGGCAAACGTGGCACGCCAGCATTTTGGCACCAGGCACAGGGCGGCCATCGGCATCACCGAGGTCAGCGACGCCATCGCCATCGCTGTCTCCGAAGAACGCGGTGAAGTCACCCTTGCGCAAAACGGGCAGCTTTCAAACCCACTGACCCAGGAACGCCTGGCACGGATCCTGTCAAATGTTCTCAAATAGCAACGGCAGCATACAACGATCCCTTTCCGCGGTCTTATCGCTGGTCATCGCCGCAGCGCTCTGGTATTTCGTCGTTGGCCGCGACCATGTGGAAACACAGGTCGAGATACGTGTGGAGTACCAGGGCCTGCCCAAGGACCTTCTGGTCCTCGACGGGAGCGTCAGCCATATCACCGCGCGCCTCCGCGGCTCTGCGGAATTGCTCAAAAGCCTGAAGCCTGCTTCCTATACCGTCGATCTTTCTTCCATGCATCAGGGGGCCAACCAGATCCCTGTCGATGCCGGCAGGATCTCCGAACTTAAAGAACGCGGCCTGGAGATCCTCCAGCTGACGCCCAGCCAGATCGTGCTCCAGATCGACAACGTCATAACGCGCAACGTCAAGGTCAATCCGCGGCTGCTGCCGCTGCCCAAAGATTCACATTTCATCGTGGCTGACCGCTCGCTCATATCCGAACCCGACCTGGTCACGGTCAACGGGCCGGAGACGATGGTGGGCGCCCTTGAAGAACTGCCTACCGCCCCCATCGACCCCTCCAAAAATCCGAGCGAAGGACCGAAGACCATCCAGGCAGCCGTCAACGCACCCGCCCTGCTTGAGCTTTCCCATCCTGTGGTCACGGTCAAATACTACCTTAAACTCAAAACGACCATCATCAACCGTGACGTGACCCTGCGGATCCTTGGCGAAAACGCCCAGGATTACGAACTCAGCGCCGAAAAGCTCAATGTCAATGTCAGCGTGCCCATCGACCGCGCCGAAGACCCTCAATTCTCCCTGAACGGCCTTATGGCCTTCGTCGAGCCTCCTGCCAATATGCTCCCTGGGGAAAGCCGCCGCCTGGATGTCGGATTTTCCGGACTGCCTCCCCAGGCTGTCATTTCATCAGGCAGCGCGAGTTCCGTCGTGGTCACGCGCAAAAAGGTCGAAAGCGAACCCGTCGTGGACGAAGGATCCGTGTTTCCGTTCCAGGAAGGCAGGTCGGCCTTCACGCTCCCGGCCATGCCGTATTACGGACCTTTCCCCTTCGCCCGCCCCTCCTTCTTTTCCATCCCGTCCCATGCCTGGGGATCGTGGCAGGCCCCCCTGCCTCCCGCCGACTCTCCGGGCAGCGGCAACTACATAGATACGGGGAGGACTGGCGTGTTCTCCCTCGATGGTGAACGTTCGTCCGGCGGCGAGCACGCCGGTGGAAACAACAACGACAAATAGGATCATCGTCATGGCTGAACGCATTTTTGGCACCGATGGACTTCGCGGCAGGGTCAATGCCTATCCCCTCACAGCTGAAATGGCCCTGCGCCTCGGACTGGCTGCCGGCACCGTCTTCCGTTCCGAAGACAGCCGCCGCAAAGTCATCATCGGCAAGGATACCAGGCTTTCGGGCTACCTGTTCGAATCAGCGCTTACGGCCGGACTGTGCGCCGCAGGCATGGACGTGTACCAGGTGGGCCCGCTGCCCACCCCAGCCATAGCCTTCCTCACGCGCAACATGAGGGCGGATTTCGGCGTCGTCATCTCTGCATCGCACAACCCCTACCATGACAACGGCATCAAGTTTTTTGACCGCGAGGGTTTCAAGCTGCCCGACGAGATCGAAAACAAGATGTCCGACCTCATCCTGGACACGGACCATCAATGGGAGTATCCGCCTTCGAGCAAGGTCGGCAGGGCATTCCGCATCGTCGATGCTTCCGGCCGGTATATCGTTTACCTGAAAAGCAGTTTCCCTTTGAAGATGAAGCTTGACGGGCTGCGCGTCGTCATCGACTGCGCCAACGGAGCGAATTACAAGGTGGCGCCCCTGGCCCTTGAAGAGCTGGGGGCAGAAGTCTTCACCCTTGGCACTTCTCCGGACGGCCTCAATATCAACCATCAGTGCGGTTCACTCTTTCCAGAAAAAATGCAGGCCAAGGTCAGGGAGGTCCGGGCTGACATCGGGCTGGCCCTCGACGGGGACGCTGACAGGCTCATCGTTTCCGACGAAAAAGGACGCCTTCTCGACGGCGACCAGATCCTTGCCATCTGCGCTGCCGACCTGATGCAAAAGGGAAAGCTGCCGGGCAACCTCCTGGTGGGCACCGTCATGTCCAATATGGCCCTCGATCTCTTCATGAAAGAACGCGGAGGGCAGCTCATCCGCAGCAACGTGGGCGACCGGTACGTCATCGAAGCCATGCTCCAGCATGGCGCGATGCTGGGTGGCGAACAATCCGGCCACATGATCTTCCGCGAATACGGGACCACAGGCGACGGGCTCCTTGCCGCACTGCAGCTGCTGCGCATCATGCGCGAAACGGGCAAGCGGGTCTCGGAACTGGCTGCGATGCTCAAGCCCTTCCCGCAATACCTCCACAATGTCAAGGTTTCCAGCAAGCCTCCGTTCGAGACCTGCGAGAACCTGATGGCCGTCAAGCGCGAGGCCGAACAGGATCTCGAAGGCTCCGGCAGGGTCCTGCTCCGCTACTCCGGAACGGAAAACCTTTGCCGCATCATGGTCGAAGGAAAAAACGATGATCGCGTCAAGACCTGGCTCCAGCGCCTTGCCGATGCTGCCGAGCAGGACCTCCGCTGATCACCTTGGATCATCCATCCATTACTGCGCCTTTTCAAAGAAGCTCGCCATGCCCGTAGAAATCTCGTTGCAAACCAAGCTCCGTCCGCAGATCCTCATGACGCCCAAGCTGCAGCAGGCCATCCATCTGCTGCTTTGCTCCCGCCAGGAACTCGTCCATGAGATCCAGCGCGCGCTCATGGAAAATCCCTTCCTGGAAGAGCGCGAGCCTGAACAGGAGCAGATCAAGACCGAGCAGGAACGGCCTTCTTCGGACGACAAGGACAGCCCATGGAAGCGCAATGAAGTGATCAGCACTGTGGAGTGGGAAGAATACCTTGGTGAATTTTCCAGCAGCCCGCAAACGGCGCAGCAGGAATATGAGCCCTGGGATAAGAGCAGCAATGTGCTGGAAGCCTGCCATTCCGCAGAGCCAAGCCTGGAGGCGCACCTGTTGGCGCAGCTCCTGCCGCTGCCCATCGATCCCGTCAAAAAGCGCATCGGTGAATGCATCATCGGCAATCTCGACGATACGGGATACCTTGCGGCAAGCGATAATGAGATCGCCGAACTGGCGGGATGCACCGCCCAGGAAGTCCCTGAAGTCCTCAGCCTCATCCAAAATTTCGACCCGGTGGGCGTTGCCGCACGCAGCCTTTCCGAATGCCTGCTCATCCAGCTCCATGCCAGGAACGAAGACAACGACGAGATACTTACGTGTCTTCTGCGCCAGCACCTCGAAGACATCGAAAAGCACCGCTTCAAGCCCCTTCTCAAGAAATTCCATATCGATGAAGAAAAGCTCCGGGGATATATCTCTGTCATACAGAGCCTTGAACCACGCCCGGGAAGCAGCTTTGGCAGTTCGCATCCCTGCTATATCAGCCCCGACATCTTCGTCCGCAAGATCGATGGCGATTTCGTCATCTCCCTCAACGAAGAAGACCTCCCCCAGATCCAGCTCTCCCCGATGGTCGACATCCTGGCTGCACAGGCAAAGGGGTATTCCGACAAGGAACATGAATTCATGGATTCCTGCCGGCAATCCGCCATATGGATCATTCGCAGCCTGGAAGAACGGCAGATGATACTCTGCAAGGTGATGGAGAGCATCGTCAGACGGCAGCGGGATTTCTTTGAACATGGCGTGTATGGGCTGAAACCTCTCATCCTCAAGGATGTCGCGGCCGACATCGGCCGCAGCGAATCCAGCATCAGCCGCATCACGACCAACAAATATGTGCAGACGCCCCACGGCATCTTCGAACTCAAATACTTCTTCAACAGCGGGCTTGAAGGCAAGTCCGGCTCACAGGTCGGTTCCGAAAGCGTCAAGGCCAGGATACGTGCTCTCATCGCCGGCGAAGATCCCGATGCCCCTCTTTCCGATGAAGATATAAGCACCAGGATAAACAGCGCCCTGGGGGTCAAAGTCGCCCGCAGGACCGTTGCCAAATATCGGGAATCCCTGGGGCTTCCTCCAGCTTCGAAACGCAGGAAATTATTGTGACCTGTGCGGTCCTGACGGACGTCAGCAGTCCTTGAGATATCCTGATATTAATGCATTGCTTTAATTGTTGCCTCAGCAGGCTTTGCCCGAGCGGAAGGCTTCGATCATGGTCGCCGTGAGGCTGAGCAGATCTTCCGAAGGCTCGATTTGGTCCCGTGGGATCCAGGATGCCCTGTCCAGTTCGCCCGTATCCATGGTGATAGCCCTGTCTCCATCCGCTTCGGCAAAAAAGCCCAGGAGCAATCCGCCGTCGAAACCCCATGGCTGGCTCCCGAAATACCGGATATTCCTGACGCGCACGCCCACTTCCTCCAAGACTTCGCGCACCACGGTATCTTCGGCCGTTTCGCCTATCTCGCAATACCCGGCGATCAGTGCCCTGCCTTTGTATTCGCGGTGGGCATAGCGGGTCATGAGGATGCTATCTCCGTATGTCACGCCCACGATGACTGCCGGTGCAATGGCAGGATACGTGACGCTTCCGCATGCGGGACAATGCAGCGACCGTTCACCGGCACTGTGTTCCATGGAAGCGCCGCAACGCCCGCAGAACCGGTTGGCTGCATACCATTCGTAAAGGTGGCAGGCCGTCATGCCGGCAAAACAAAGCTCCTTTGGCCTGCATCGACGCAGCACCGATGTTTTCTCCATGGCAAACCCTTCAGGGCAGCCGCCGGGGAGGGAGAGCGCCAGATAGTGCCTCGTGGAATCGATGCTGAAAAGATAGCGCAGTTCAGCCCCTTTTTCCGCCGCATCTTTTGCACGCGGACAGGCCAGTCCGTCTTCGTCCAGGCGCACGGCCAGGCATCGCCCGCCCTGCGTCCCTTCAAAATAAAAGAGAACATCGTCATCCTGAGGTACCGCCGGAGCATAGGCGTTGTTGAACATGGAGGGCAGTATGTCCTGGATCATGGCATCCTCCTGCCGCGCATGCGACACGTTTTGGCGCATCATAAACCAGGGCAGCCCCAGGGGGCAAGAAGGGATGCTCCATGCTGATGTGGACGGCAGCCTGAAAAGGGGATCTGAAGAAGAATGTCTTTTACCTCCATGCCTCAGGCGCTGGCATGATACGGATCTGCCTGCGACTGAATTTCGTACAATGATCAACGGTGGTGAAGGGTATCTGTCCCCAATGATCCGATATTTTTGTAAACATAAAAGAATTCATTTTTTATTGACATAATCATCCTTAAAAGCTATACATCGCTTTTCTCGAATGTGCATTCTCCGGGACCAGACATGGAAGATATCAAAAAACTGACGGATGTGGCGCTGATAGCCTGCCTTGCCGCGCTCATAGCCGCAAGCAGCGTTTTCGTGCTGCCCATCGGACCCGTTCCCATGACATTGCAGACCATGGCCGTTGCCATCGCTGGCATGCTGCTGGGCCCGCGCCGCGGCATCCTTGCCGTATTGCTTTATGTGCTTGCCGGCGTGGCGGGCGCACCGGTATTCGCCGGCGGTCGTGCAGGGCTCGGCGTTCTTTTCGGTCCCACAGGCGGCTACCTTGCAGGCTTTGCTGCCATGGCTGCGATCTGCGGCATGGCCAGGCATGGTCAGCCTGCGTGGAAGTCCGCGCTCTGGCTGCTCCTGGGCATCGGCGTCCTCCATGGATGCGGCATCATGGGCATCTGCTTCTCCCTGGGGCGCACGCCTGTGCAGGCCCTTATCATGGACGCGGCATTCATCCCCGGCGACCTGTTCAAATCGGTGCTCGCCCTGCTCGTCTGGCTTGCGCTCACAAGGAAAGGAACGCATGATCGCCGCGCATGAGCTGTGCTTCCACTATGCAGGGGCTGATCATCATGCGCTTTCCCGCGTGACCTTTTCCCTGCCCAAGGGGAGCCTTGCCCTGCTCTGCGGCGCCAACGGTTCCGGCAAAAGCACCCTGCTCCGCCTGCTGGCCGGCCTGCTGCAGCCAGACAGCGGCACGCTTCGATGCGGCCGCTGCGCCCTCGTCATGCAGGGATCTTCCCATCAGATCCTTGGCTCCACGGTGGGCGACGATATGCTCCTGCCCTGGCCGCGTCCGACGGAGATGCAAAGGAAAAAAGCCCGGGATCTGGCCGGGTCCTTCGGTCTTTCCATGGATGATGATGTCCAGCATCTTTCCGGCGGACAGAAGCGCCGGCTTTGCATCGCCTCCGCCCTCATGGCGGGCCCCGACGTCCTGCTCATGGATGAGCCTTCGAGCTCACTGGACTACCCTGCCTGCCTGCAGCTCGTGCACTGCCTGGGCAGGCTCCGCAACAGCGGCATGACCATCCTGCTCTCCACGCATGACCCGTCCCTCTTTGTGCCCGCCATGCAGGATGGCGACCCGCTGCTCGTGCTGGAACAGGGTGTGCTGAGCGCGATCCTGCCCTTGCGTGACGCTCAGGACGCCATCCTCAAGCATCCTGGATGGGGAGTGCGTCCATGGGCGTGACCCGGCTCCGAAACGCACTGGATGACCGGGTCCTGCTGCCGCCCGTCATCCTGGCTGGCGCCATCCTCTGGAAGCTCCCTCCTGCCGGCATATCGCTCCTGGGCCTGTGCCTGGCGCTCCTGTACGCCGGGCAGAAGGGTGCCCGCGGACTCGCGGGCTTTGTGCTGCGCTGTGCCCCCCTGACACTTTACTGGGGCATGATGTCCGCCGTGAGCATCCTCCTTACGGGCGGTTCCTGGCTTCAGGCGTGGCATGCCGGGATGGATGCCTGCCTGCGGATACTGGCGTGTTTCGTCCTCGGCGGCTGGCTCTGCGCCCGTTGCGGCGCGCGGCGCCTGGCCCTGGCTTTGGAGTGGCACCTGCGTCCGTTCTGCAGGGATCGCAGCTGGAAGGCCGGACTGGCGCTCGCTGTGATGCTGAGCGTATTCCCGCGCTTGCTGCGTTCCTTCCGTTCCGCTTGGGAAGCATCAAGTCTGCGCCTTGCCCGTCAGAATGTTGCGCGCAGGACTTCCTGCGCTGCCCTGGCCGCTTTGCGCGGCTTGCCTGACGAGGCAGCATCCATAGGCTTTGCCCTGGCCGCCCGCGGGCTGGACAGCCCGGCTTGCTGGCGGGATCCTGCGCCCGTGCCGCCATTGCACTGGGCGGCGGCCCTGATGATCTGCGCCCTTGAGTCCGCGCTCTTCATGCTTTGATCCTGGACCATCAAACAGAAGCGGCGCCCTGCGGCGCCGCCCTGTGATCACTGCTGCTACTTCACATCAGGACAGCGTTTCTGGAAGGCAGGTATGCGCTTGATGGTATTGATGACCTGTTCACTGGTGATGAGCTTCGTGCACTCGAACTGCCTGTCCGTGCCCTTGTGGCGAGGGCACCACAAAAAGTCGTAGTGGTCGAAGTCCACGCGCATGTCGTTCCAGCAGGAATTGCAGGTGTGGAAATTGATCACCCTGTAAGGGGTATAGAACTCGTTGGTGGGGTTGGTGAAGCCGCTGATCATGACCACGGGCACTTTGCAGCCCCAGGCCACCCACGAAAGGCCGCTGGAAAGGCCGATGAAGAAATCCGCATCCTTGATCAGGTCCACGCGCTCCTGGAAGGGCTTGTTGCCGGTAAAGTCTTCGCATCCGTAGGGGATGTGGTTGAACACGAGCCCGTGCCCGTGCACGGTGTCCCTGTCGATGCAAAGCACGCGGTACCCGTGGTCCTTGAGAAAGCTGACCACGTCCTGCCAGCCGCGCGGATTGTTCCAGTACTTGGCCTGGCTGGAGCTCTGTGCGGCGATGCACACATACGGCTCCTGGATCTTGCGCGGGGCGGAAAGGTCAAAGCGCGGCGGCTCCTCTGTGGGATCAACGCCCAGGATGTAGCCCACCGTCCTGTGCAGCCCGATGTAGCGGAAGTCGCAGGGCTGGTGGTCAACGTCGCCGCGGAAGAAAAGCCCCAGGTAATAGCAGGCATAGGGCCGGCACGAAGGCACCTGGTCGCGCGTGATGAAGGTGATCTCCGGGTAGGTCTTCTCGAACAGGGGGATGAACCTGGGATCGAGCACGGCGAGCACATGGCACTTGTGCTTGATGCGGAACTTCTCCACATAGGGGAACCAGCCCATGGTGTCGCCCACCGTGGGAACGGGGAGCTGGATCATCACCGTCTTGCCTTCGGCATCATAGTTATGCTCGAAGAATGGCCTGGGCTGGCGTTCCGCGTCCTCGGCCAGGGAGGGGTCCTTCTTCACGGCTGCGGCAAACGCGTCCATCTCGGACTTGTGGAAGATCTGCAGCTGGAAGCGCACATAGAACTTCTTGACGCTGGTCACCTGCACATTGGGGCCCACATCCTGATTGTACAGGATGACGCCCGTGTCCAGGTCCTTGAAGACGATGCGCCATGGCCCGCCCTTGGCAGGGAACTTGACGCGCAGGCCTTCGTTGAAGTCGAAACGGATGCCCTCAGCCGCCTCCATCATGGGTTCGGCGGGGAATTTGCCGTAGATCTCCTCAGGCGCAGGAACTGATCCTGCAGGCGCGGTCCGTTCGTCTTCCACCGGCTCCGGGGCAGATGGTTCTTGTTCTGGCTGCATTGCAGCGGCAGGAGCCGGGATTTGCTGCGGCCTGACGGTGATGCCCGGCTGCTGCGCCATGCCCGGCTGCGGCACGGTTATCGATATATCCTGTGACATGGCTGCTCCGGTGCGCGGGACGGGTCAGTTGACCTTTTGGAAGACGCCGGATTCCACCAGCTTGTCGGCAAGCTGCTGCATGGCGCCCAATGCCGACAGGAAGCCCTGGGGGGTCATGACGATCTGCCCGGCAGGGACCTGGTCCGGTTCGGATCCCGAGGAAGGCGAGAGGACGAAGGTGTCCAGGCGGATGAGATTGTTGAGGTAGTGGATCTGGCTTATGCCGTCGATGTACTTGCTGCCCATGGCAGATCTCCTTTTGCCGGCCCTGGATGATGCTTTCTGCGGGATGGGCACGGCACTGAATGGTGAGGTTAGGGTTCCCTGATGGCTTCGTCAAGGGATTTTATGATGGGATGCGTCAGGTATTCGATGACGCGGCGGCTGCCCACGCGGATCTCGCACTGGGTCTCCATGCCGGGGATGAGCCTGGGGGGCAGGCTGGAACGGGCGTTCTTTCCGGTGTCGAAGGCGATGCGCGCACGGTAGAAGGCGCCCCCCTGCCCCTGGGCCCCTTCGCCTGCGGCCGGCTGCGTGAAGGCGTCTTCCGAAAGCACGCGGACAACCCCTTCCAGCGTTCCATGCTTCTGGAAGGGAAAGGCCGTGACCTTGACGCGCACGCTGTCCCCGGTCTTGACCTTGCCGATGTCACCGGCGCGGATCATGGCATCCACTTCCAGCGTGCCGCCCAGGGGGACGAGCGTGACCAGCGTTTCGGCCTCGCGCACTGCCGATCCGATGGACAGCGGGGCGATGTCGTGCACCACGGCGTCTTCGGGCGCGCGCAGCTCCACGTAGGAAGTAAGCTGGAAGGCCTTGTCATATTCCTTGCGGGCGCGGATGAGGTTCTCCCTGGCCTTGACCATCTCCTCTGCCGTCTGGATGTTCCACTCGCGGCGGAAGGCCTCGCGTTCCGCCTGGCGCGAAAGGTATTCGCTGTTCAGGGCGAGCATGTTGTGCGACTTGTCGCTGATGTCCGCCTCCAGCTCCATGCGCGCCAGCTGCGTCTCCTTGACCTGGCGCAGGGATCCTGCAGAAGACCTCATGGCCCGTTCGTGCATCTTTTCGATCTCATGGTAGCCGGCAAGCCGGTCGCGCTGCACTTCAAGGTTCTTGCTTATGGCTTCGCGTGATTTGGCGATGCGGTCGAGATCCTTTTCAAAATAGGCCATCTTTTCGGCATAGAACTGCCTGCGCCCCTCGTAGATGGAACGCTGCCAGAGTTCTTCTTCCGTCGGCTTTTCGGGGAGCACGAGCTCACGGCCCTCGTATTCCGCGCTCAGGCGGTTGAACTGCGATTCATAGACGCGGATCTCCATGGCAAGGCGGTCGCGGTCGGATTCAGAGAACACGGGATCGAAGGTGACGAGCACCTGCCCGGCCTTCACGCGGTCGCCCACGGCCACATGCACGCCCTTGATGACCGTGCGTTCCAGGGGCTTCATGACGATGGTCTGATGGTCCGAAACGAGCTTGCCCGCAGCCTCCACGATCACGTCCACCCTGCACATGACCGCCCAGGCCACGGCGAGGCCGAAAAAGACGAACATGAGCAGTATGCCGCTGCGCGCCCAGCCGGGCAGCCTTTCGTTGCGCACGGCCAGGGCATCCGGGAGGAAGTCGGCAGCGTCTTTGTCGTAGCGCGTCTTCATCATGCCTCCCCCATCTGCTGGCGCCAGAAGTCCCTGTACAGCCCTTCCGTGTGTACGAGCACGTCGTGCGGGGCCAGCCCCACGATAGCGCCCTTGTCGATGACGAGGATGCGGTCGGCCTGGCGCACCATCGAAAGCCTGTGCGCCACGATGAGCACGGTCCTGCCCCGGGCGATGGCATTCAGGTTGCGCTTGACGACTTCCTCGCTCTCGGGGTCAAGGGCGCTCGTGGCCTCGTCGAAGATGAGTATGGGCGGATCCATGAGCAGGGCGCGCGCGATGGCAAGGCGCTGCCGCTGCCCGCCCGAAAGGTTGGAGCCGTTCTCCTCCAGCACCGTGTCGTAGCCCTTGGGCATCTTGCTCACGAATTCATGGGCCCCGGCAAGCGATGCTGCCTGGATGACTTCTTCTGGCGATGCGTCGCGGCGCGTCAGGCGGATGTTGTCGCGTATCGTGCCGTGGAAAAAGTAGTTTTCCTGCAGCACGACGCCGATGTTCCTGCGCAGGTGCGCCTTGTCGAATTCCCGTATGTCCACGCCGTCGATCTTCACCAGTCCGGATTGCGGCTGGTACATGGCCTGCACCAGTTTGACGAGGGTGCTCTTGCCCGAGCCGGAACGCCCCACGATGCCTATGGTCTCTCCCGGGCTGACGTCCAGGGAAAAGTCGTTCAGCACCAGCGGCAGGTCGTCACGGTAGCGGAAATCCACGTGTTCAAAGGTGATGCGCCCCTGCAGCGGCTGCCGCACCCCTCCGCCGGGATGCTCTATGGGGGAGTTCATCACGGCACCGAGCATCTTCACAGAAAGCGCCGTCTGCTGGTATTCATGCACCAGGCCGACGAAGCGCACGAGCGGGGAGCTCACGCGGCCGGAAAGCATCTGGAAGGCGATGAGGGCGCCGATGGAGATGACGTGGTCGAAGACCAGGTGCGCCCCCACCCAGATGACGGCGACGTTCATGAGCATCTCCAGCATCTGGCTGAGGGCGTGGGCCGAAAGCGATATCTTGCCCACGTTGAACAGCGCCTGCACGGAGTACGCCGTAGCGTCGTTCCAGTCGCGTTCCTCCACAGGCTCCAGAGCCAGGGACTTGACGGTATGGATGCCGTGCAGCGATTCCACGAGCCTGCTCTGCCGCTTGCCCTCTGCCTGGTACAGGATGTCGAGCCTCCGCTGGAAAGGCTTGATGAGCGCCATGATCACCAGCGCCATGAGCAGGGAGAACAGGAGCACGATGCCCGTGAGGGGCACGCTGTACAGCATGAGGAAGGGGATGAACAGCACCAGGGAAAACAGGTCCAGCACGGTGAAGAACAAATTGCCCGAAAGGAAACCGCGGATCTTCTCTGTCTGCTGCATGTGCTTGATGAGCAGTCCGGAGGGGACAGCCTCGAAAAACTGCACCGGAAGGCGCATGAGGTGTGCAAAGGTGCGCATGGCCGTGCGCACATCTATCTTTTTGGTAGCGAACAGCAAAAGATAATTGCGCAAAAATTCCAGGAGGCAGTTGAAAAGGATGGCGCCGGTGATGCCTATGCCCAGCACGTTGAGCGTGGTGAAGCTGCTGTTCGGCAGGACCTTGTCGATGATGATCTGGAAGAAAAGCGGCATGAGCAGCGAAAGCAGCGTCATCATCACCACGGCCAGGGCGATCTGGGCAAAAAGGCCCTTGAGCCTGAGGAACTCGGGTATGAACCATGCCAGGCCGAAAGGCTGCTCTTCTTCGGTGATCTTCCAGCGCTTTTGCAAAAGGAGGCCGCGCCCTGCGGATTCCTTTTCCCAGGTCTCGCGCGTCCAAAGGCGGTGGGGGCCGCGTTCTTCGGAATCGTCACCCTCGGACGGGACGGGATCGAACACCGCCAGGCGCACGTCCTGCCCGCCTTCATCCACGCCTGCAAGGAGGAAGTATGGACCTGACTTCTTGCGGCACAGCACAGGATAAGCCCCATCCAAGCCCGTGGCCTTCTCCCAGTCCATGTGCGTGATGCGCCGGCGCATGCCGTAGTTGCCGGCCATCTCGGACAGAAGCTCCATGGATGGTTCGCCGCTGTCCAGGGCGTATTCATGGGCCATGCGGCGCTCATCCAGGTCGATCCCCAGATGCCGTGCTATGAGCGAAAGGCAGTACAGTCCTGTGTGCGTGGCGGGGTCGATGCGTATGAGTGAACGGAAGATCACCGCCCTGCCGGTGAGTATCTGCTGCAGATCCTGCATGCCGATCTCAAGGACCGTATCTTCACCGGCGTTCCAGTAGGCGACCACCGGTGCCGCCAGGGAATCCGAAGACAAGATGCAGCCCCATTCGCCATTGCCGAATTCGACGGCCACCGGGCCGGAATAATCCTGGGGGATGACGCCTTCGTGCACCGTCTCGGGAGAAAAGCCGAGCCTGTCCGCTGCGGCCATGAGCATGGCCTGGGCATCGTCACCTGACTCCCGGGCAGCACGCAGGGCGGGATCGCCGTCGGCGATCTTTGCCCCGCGCAATGTCCTGGCAAGGAACTGTACGCACGCAAGGGAAGAAGGCAGAGCATCGGGTTTCTCATCGGGCATGGAAAGCCCTCCCCGGCATGCCATCTGCCGCCTTTGCCATATGCCGATCGCTCTTCAAGACATGGTCCTCACGCATATGTTTGCAGTAAAACTTTAATTATTTAACATTGCTCGTCAAGCATCCTGAGCCATGCGGCTGATCATGCTCCAACAATTTAAATAAATTGAGGCATTGCGTCAACTATCTCCAGGATAGCGTACCAGCCGGAAACGACCAGCCCAGGATTTTCATTTCGGACCATACGGTGTATGCTGGATCATAGAGGTGGTGAATGATATGCAGACACTGTTTCTCATGCTGTGGATCTTTGACATCGCTGCATTATTTTGCATGGTGGCCGTCTTTTTTTCACAGCACTATTGCTCAATGATCTCTCTTGCGTTCATCAACATCATCCCGCCCGTTGCCATGGCCATCACGGCTGGCATCGAAGGGCTGCTCTCCTG
>JAEEGL016674666.1_pt1 | contig 22242 bp, 18 predicted proteins | sample 9134231 | NCBI WGS metagenome assembly JAEEGL01 (sample SAMN16246548, study PRJNA631951) | gut metagenome | biome: gut microbiome; feature: rumen; material: fiber-attached | host: Bos | place: Iran: Karaj | collected 2018-10 | reverse complement strand
GATTAAGTCAAAATCTCATCGTGAAAGTTCATTCTGTATTATTCAAAATAATTTAAAAAAGCAAATCCAAAAAATGAATAAAACAAAAAATATTAATGATAATTTATCACATAAAATATATGTCAATAAAAAAATTTATACACATTCAAAGAATATGAATGATATAAAAAAAACAACATTAGATACAAATACAACATCAAACACATCAACAAGTATTGAAAAGAATTCAATATCAAAAACTCCTCTTTCTCCTTTTTCATTTAAGAGTCCAAAGATAACTCAAAATAATTTTCCAAATAAAAAAATTTTACAATATGCAAAATTAAATAATTTTTTTACACCAAAAAAATTTTCAGAAGTCACTAATCAATATTCAAGTTTAATGAAAAATAAAATAATTAAAAAAAATGATAATTCAGAAAAAAAAGAAAATAAAAGTATTATTAATAATGATATTAATAATAATAATAATATAAAACCAAGTGTTGCAAAAATTTTAAACTTTATAAAGAAAAAAAAAAGTTTTGAATTAAGTTTTACATCTCCAAATGGTAAAAATAATAATTCAAATAATATTTCAATTGAAGCAAGTTTCTTTAAAAATGAATGTAGATTAAATACTGAAGAAAATAATAAAATAAAAGAAGAAAATGAAGATTATATATTAATAACTGATTCAAATATGAATACAATGAATACAAATCAATTAGAAGAAAGTGATTTAATTAAAAATATTAATCTTGATAATATTAATATAAGTAATATTAATAATATAAATAATACAAAAAATATAAATAATTTGGGTAATAATAATAACATTTTTAAAAGTTATAATGATTTAAGTATTGAAAAAAAATGTTTTTCTCCAAAAAACACATTTCATTCTTTTGGAATAAATCAATTAATGCAATTATCAAATAATAAAAATGATATTAAATATAATAAAAAAACTCCAATAAGAAATTTTAATTCTTTTAGTAGTCAAAAAATATTGATTGATAATGCAATAAATGATTCAAATCCTTTTTGTATGAATAATATTAGTGATTTAATTGAAAATAATAATAAAAAAAGTTTTTATGAACAACAAACAAATATTAAGAATATGAAAAAACAAATTAATAAAATTTCATCAAGAAATAAATTTACAAGTTTTATAAATCAAAATAAAAAAAAAGAAAAAAAAATAAATGAATATTTAACAAAAGTAAATAATAATAATTACAAAAAACAAAGAAACAAAACAGAAATATTTAAAATTCATAATAATACACTTTGTTTATCTAATAAATTAAATATTAATAATAATAATTCAATAAATAAAAAAACAAATAAAAATTTAGAAGGAAAAATTGAAAATTATATTCTAGGAAAAGAATTAGGAAAAGGTTCATTTGCTTTAGTAAGATCAGCAATAAATAAAATAACAAAGCAAAAATATGCAATTAAAATATATCCAAAAATAAATTTATTAAGTTTAGAAAAGAGAAATTCAATAAAAAATGAAATATCAGTTTTAAAACAATTAAATCATGAAAACATAATGAAATTATATGAAGTAATAGATTCACCTAAAAACATTTATTTAGTATTAGAATATATAAAAGGTATTTCATTATCAGATTATATAAAAAGATTTCCAGAAATAAGAATAAAAGAAGATAAATGTAAAAAAATATATTATCAAATTGTAAAAGCAATAAATTATTGTAAATTAAATAATATATATCATCGAGATATTAAATTAGAAAATATTTTATTAATAGATGAAAAAATAGTAAAAATAATAGATTTTGGTTTTAGTATAAAATGTCCTAAAAAAACATATCAAAAATTTTTATGTGGAACGCCAACTTATATGGCACCAGAAATAATAAATAAAAAATATTATATTCCAGAATATTCTGATATTTGGTCACTTGGAGTTTTATTATATATTATGTTAACTGGAAATTTTCCTTTTAATGCTAATACTGAAGAAGATTTATGTATGAAAATTAATAAATGTGATTTTGATATTCCTGATTATTTAAGTGTTGAATGCAGTAATTTAATTAAGAAAATGTTTATTTTGGAACCGAGTAAAAGAATTTCTACTCAAGATATTTTAATTGATAAATGGTTTCAAAATATATATGATTAATTGTTTTTATGATTATTATTCACTATTTATTGAAAATAATTATTTATTTTTTTGTTTATAATTTTTTTAGAATAATATTATATTTAATTTAAATATTTTAAAATTAAATTTAATATTATATCAATTAAAAATATTTTTATGAAAAAAAAGAATTGCTTCAAAGTAAAAACATATTTTTTTAAATTATAAATAAAAAAAGCTAAAAAATAAAATTAAATATAATTAAAAATTCATTATCTGAAATTAATTAATATAATGAAAAATTAATATTAAAATCCTTTTCATATAATTTATTTTTAGTGTTAAAATTATAATTTAATAATTATTACATATATAAAAAAATGTCAGCAAAAAATTTATATTTAAGTGAAAAAGATCAAAATTTTAATAATAGACGTATAATAAGTTTACAAGGAGATGAAATAGGTTTTAGAACAGTTCATGGTAATAGAAAAGATGTAATTGATATGAAAAAAAATAGAGATCAAATTTTAGATGATATGGAAAAAAAAATGAGATTTAATGATATTGTAAAACAGTATAATCTCTTCTTTAATAAAAGATTGAAAGTATATGATAAAAAATATTTAAATGACTTAATTGATATATTAGATAGTAATGATAGAAATTATATTAAACAAAGAAAATATATTGAAGAAAAAAAAAATGATAGATTATTTCATACAAATCATAATTTTAAATATAGAAAAATTGATATAAAAACTTCTTTAAAAGATTTTAATAAAACAACAAAGAATTTTAAACATAATAAAAGAGTAAGAAAAATAAAATCTTTAAAAAAAGAAGAGAGTATAAAAGTTTTCAGTGAAAATGAAAGTAAAAAAGAAGATTTACATTTACAAAAAATAAAAAGTCAAGAAGATATGATTCTTCCAAATTCAAAAAAAAATTTTAATAAAATTCAATTAAATAAAAAAATATCTTTAAGAGATAAAGAAAAAAGATTTTATGTAAATAAAATAACAAAGAAAAAATTAAATTTAGGTACTATTGATAATCAAAATACAATTTTTTCTTTAGATAAAAAAACTGATAAAAATGTAACATTAGAATCAAAAGATTCTAATAAAATAAGATGTTCATCATATTTTTCTGATTCAAATATTAATAGTACTTCAAAAAGAAATTATTTTAATTCATATTTTAATGAAAGTTTAAGAGAAAAATCTTTAGTTGATAAAAAATTTAGACATGAAAAAAATCTTCCTTTAGGACAACCAATAAGAACTATTGATGTTATAAAATTAGAGCCTATTATTTTTCAAAAACCTTTTAGTATACTTGGGGAATTTTATAAAAGATATAAAGTTAATTAAATTTTTGAATTTGAATTATTATATTTAAAATAATTAAAATTTAATTAACTTATTATTGATATTTGTATATTTCATAATATAATTTTTAAATAATTTCATATTTTTTGAAAATATTGAAATTTATTTTGATGCTTTTTATATATATTTAATATTCTTAATTACTATTTAGTTTTTTTATTAAATTTATAATTAATTTATTTTTTTATATAATTTACTAAATATTTATATTTAAATTAATCATTTCATATAAATTTAAAAAAATGTTTAATTCACTTCAAACACAATATTTAGATGGAAATTTTCTTTCAAAAGCAGAAATTAGGAAAAGATTAGAAAAAATGGGAATTAATATGAATAAAAAATATTCCACAAAAAGTAAAAATGAAAAGTCATCATTAAAAGAAGATTATAATTTGGCTCTTCAAAATTCAGAAAATGTAGAAAAAATAAAGAAAGAAATAGAAGAAGATAAAGATTTTATGAATAAAGAAAGAGATGATTCAAAAAAGGATTTATCAAAAAGAAAATTTTCAAAAGAAAATAAAATAATTTCACATAATGAAATAAGTGAAAAATCTCCTTTATTAGACAATATAAAAAATTCACTTAAAACTGATTTACCAAATAGTATTTTTACTAAAATTCCAAAGAATAATATAGTTAAAGACAATTTGAATTTGATAAATAATGATATAAAAAATGAAAAAAGAACAAATTGTAAAAAATCTTTTTTTTTAGGTACTTTAATTGGTTCAATTTCAACTGGTGGTATTTTATTATCAAAATCAAATTATTCAAATAATGTAATTAATGAATTTAAAAATATTGATTTTGGCTCAATTGCTACTTTTTTTAATAATATTTTTCATCCTATTAAGAATTTTTATTATATTTTTAAACCTACAATTGGTTCAAATATAATAAAAATATTTAATGTTATTATTCTTCAAATAAATGAACTTTTATATGAATTAGAAAAATATGATTCATTCACTTTATTAGAAATATTTTTTATTGGATATATTATTTTAATTATATTCAAATTTTTTTTAAATAAAATACAAAATATGTTCAAAGTTAAGAATGAATAATAAATTAACTTATAAATAGTTATTTAATTAATTAAATATGAAAATAAAAATAAAAAAAACAAAATTAAAAAATTTTTAATTTTAAATTAACCATAATTTTAATTTATAAAAACAATATAAAATTTAAAATATAAAAATCAAAATAAAAAAAACAAAAAAATAAAAAAATGAGTAAATTAGAAGTAGTAAAAGAATTAAGAAAAAAAACAGTAAAACAAGAATACATAAATCCAGCATTATTAAACGATGACAGAGAAACATTTTTTGTAAATGTATTAATAAGAGGTAAAAAATTTAGACAATATTGTGGGGATGGTCACCAAAAAATAAGATGGTTAACAGATTGTGCAATATTTAAATATGAAAATGGAGGAAATAAAAAAAAAAATTGCGGAATTGCATATGGATTAAAGAATGAAAATGGAGATTTATGTGATTTAGAAAATACAATTGCAAGTTGTTTAACAAATGGTGCAAATGTATTAGTTTTATTAAAAGAAGAATATGATGCTGAATTAAGAGAAAGAGAAAGACAAAGATTAAGTAATAAAAAGAAAACTACTAGAAAATTAGATTTAAATGGTGAATTAATTAATAATTTAAAACCAATGAATGGAGAAGAAAATGAAATTAATGATGAAAATGCTGAAAATAATGAAGAATCTGATAATGAAATGGGTGAAGAAAATGAAAATGAACATGAAAATATTCATGATGGTGAAAATAATATTGAAGAAGAAGAATATTATGCTAATCCTAATAGAGATGATAGTTTAAATTATGATTAATTATTTTTTATATTCTTAAAATTATATATTAATCAAATAATTAATTATTATTAAATAATAAAAAGTAAAAAAAAATGAATTATATTTGAAAATTAAAATATATATTTAAGTTTTTTTTATTTTATTAATTGTAAAAATATTATAAATTAAATTTTTTATTTTTGAAATTTACTTTTGATATTTTAGATATTTAACAAATAAATATATTAGTATTTTTATTTAAAAAATTTATAATTTTATTTTTTTTATAAAATAAAATATATATATATAATTCTTATTCATTAATAAAAAATATTAAACAGTAATATTTTTTAAAAAGGCACTTTTATTAGCATCTTCAGCACTAAATCTTTTATTAATATCAAACTCTAAACATCCTTTAATAAAATTTTTACAATCCTCAGAAATTTTAATATCATCAGATTTATTATTAAAATTTATATATTTTAAATTATTATAAATTTTATCTCTAATATATTGTATTTGAGTAATATTATTACCAAAAGGTTTATTTCCAAATAACATTTCATAAACAATAATTCCTAATGACCAAATATCAACTTTTTGATTAATAATAACATTATTATTAATATTAAAACATTCAGGAGGAAGATAAAAATAAGTACCAGTACCTTGTGATGTTAATTCAATTGAATTTCCATTTTCAATTAATTTTGCTAAACCAAAATCAGTAATTTTAACTTCATAATTATTAAATAATATATTTTGTGGTTTTAAATCATAATGTATTATTTTTTTATTTAAAGAAGATAAATAAATTAAAGCATTTACAATTTGTTTTGTAATAACTTTAACTTCATTTTCAGATAATTTTTTTCTTTCATGAATAATTGATGATAAATCTTTTCCATTACATAATTCAATTACAGTACAAAATGAATTATTATCAATCATTATTGTATCTAAATGTTTAACTATATTTTTATGATTTATTAATTTTAAAATTTCATTCTCTCTTACAGTATGATTAATATATGAATCTTTCATTTGATTTGACCAATTTACATTTAATTGATGAATTTTACAAGCAACATATTTTTGATTTTTAATATCATAAGCTTTATAAATTTCTGAATATCCACCTTTTCCTATTAATGAAACTAATTGATATTTTTCTCCAATTAAAACCCAATTTTTATTATATTTACATTTTTCTTCTTCTCTTAATGTTAATATATTATGTATTTGATTTATTTTTTCTAAATATAATTGTTCTTGATATTCTCTTATTTCTATTTCTTTTTTATTATATTCATTTATTTTATAATTTAGTAAATCTGTATTTTTTGTTAATGATAATAAATTTAATTCAGTTCTTTTTTCATTTATATTATTTATTAATCCTGCTATTCTTTTGAATTCATTTCCTTCTGAAAAATATTCTCCTATTCCATTTTCAGTTTTTTTAATATTTAATTTTCCTATTGAATATTTTTTATCTGAAATTTCTTTTTTTAAAATATTTCTTTTTAATTCTGCATTTTCTATTACAAATTTTGCTATTTCTTTTTCATAACTTTTTATTTTATTTTGAGTCTTTTCTTTTCCTTCTTCTAAATTATTTATTTTTTCCATTAATTCATTCATAATTTGTTTTAGATTTGAAATTTCTTCATTTTTTTTATTTATATCATTTTTAAATTTTTCAATTATTTCATTATTTGATTTATAAGAATTTGAAAAAGAAGAATTTTTTAAATTAATATTTAAATTTTTTGAATTAGAAGAAGGTGATTTTAAAAATTCTTTTATTTTTTTATTTCTCATTTGAATTTTCTTTTTTTTTTGTTTTTTTTTCAAATTTGAATTTAAAAATTTAATATTATTCAAAGGCGGTATGGATTGAATAATATTATCATTATTTGTTTTTCTTTTATTTTTTAAAAACTCATATAAATCACAATCTTTCATAATTGAAGAATGTTGTTGTGATAATTGAAAATTTGATAATAAAGAAAAATTTGTACTTCTTGAAATTGATTTTATTGAAGTTGATTGTTCATTTTTAAATATTTGCTTTTTAATATTTTCCAATTCATTTTTATTTGAATTGTTTTTTATTGGTTTTTTTCCTTCTTTATTTGGTCCCATTAATCTATTTTCTAACAAACTTAATTTTCTTTCTGAATTTGAAATTGTATATTTTGGAGTAAAAATTAAGTTTGATTCAATATTTAATTCTTCTGTCATTTCAATATTTTTTATTTAATTATACATTTTTTTCAATCAGATAAAAGTCATTAATTAAGTATATTTCTAATATTTTTCCTTAACTAATTTTTTAAAATTTATTTTTATGATTATTTATGTTTTTTTTTGTTTTTATAATTTTTATATTTGGAGTTTTAATATATAAAACAAACAAATTATTTAAAATATTTTAACAAATTTTATAAATTCATTAATTCATGTATAAACATTTAAGATATATTTAATTATTAAAATATTTTTTAATCTATTTTAATTAATGCAAAAAACAAATTCTAAATTTAATGAAATAATTTTTTAATAAAAAAATGTTTATTAAATTATAGAAGATTATTAATAATATTTAAAACAATTTTTTAATAAAATTATTTAGAATTTGATATTAAAAAAGAAATAAAATTAAATAAAAAGAAGATGTATGAAAATTTCTTATTTTTTAAATAAAAACTTTTAAATATTAATACACTTTTTAATTTTTAGACTTCTTCTTTTCAGTTTTTTTAGAAACTCTTTTTGGTTCATCAGATTTAACTTCAGTTTGTTTACTTTCTTTTTCATATGATTTACTAGTTTCTGAATCAGCATCAATAAAATGAAACAAAATAATCAAAAATAATATTATTATTCCAAGAATATTACATAATAAATAAATTTCATATTCCATCTTTTAAATATATTTATTTATTTAAAACAAATAAAAAATAAAAATATATTTAAAAAAAAATAAATAATAATAATTAAATGAAACTAAATAACATTTAAACTTATTTCTTATTATAAATTATTTTAAAAACAATTTAATACTCCACCAAATAAAGCTAAATATTCACAAGCTAATATTCTTATTTTTGGTTCATCAAAAAAATAAGGATTATGAATTAATACAATATCAATAATTGCTGATACTAATACTAAATATTTTCCAAAATCTAATGAAAGTATTAAAGTTATTGTTGATGCAAGTAATAAATAATTTTGAATTAAAACAATAAATGCACTATATCTTCTATAATTATTAAAACTAATATTAAAATTTTGAGTTTTTTCTGATATTAATCTTAAATTTTGAGATACAAAACCTTGATTAGACTCAATATCATAAAATCCTTTTATTGCAACAAAAAAAAGTGCTAAAGCAAAAGAAACTCTAGAAATAACACTTGTTACTTTCATTTTTTTCCAAATAATATATATTATTAATTTAAAAAATTAAATAAAATGAAAAAAAATTCAAAAAATAAATAAATAAATTAAATTAAACAAAAAAAGAACTTAAAATATAAACAATTAACAAACATTTCAAAAAAAAAAAAAATCCTTCCTTAAAAAAAAAAATAAATCACTTTTTAAAAAAATAATATTTGTAATTACTTTCTAATAAAAAATCCGATTATCCCATTATTTAACTTAAATCATTTTATTAAAAAAAAAAAAAAAAAACTAAATTTAAGCTAAAACTCTTTGTGGATAAAGCATTACTCTAAGAGTAGAACCAATTGCTTTAGGAGGTAAATTTCTTAAAAATTTAGCTTTAACAGTTCCATTATTTCCATGTTGAGAACAAATTCTTCCCCAAATTGTTTTATATCCATTTTTTGTTTTATAAACATAAACAATTCTCTTTCCTAAATAATATTGAGCTTCTTTTCTACTATTTAATCCTTCAATGTGAACTAATGCATGATTCTCATCTTGAGTTCTTTTTCCTCTTCTAAAACCAGAAAATACTGCTTTTACATAAAGTCTTGGTGGCTTTCCTATTATTGATTTTCTTATTCTTTTCACTGTTTTAACTTCTTTTTTTCCTCCTTTCATTTTTGGGAAATTAATATATTTATTTAAGATTCATTTGATAATATATTTAATTAATTAAAAATTAAATTAATTAATTAAAAAATTAATTTTTTTTTTTTTTTGATTTTTTTTATTTTTGTTTTTTTTTTTGTTTATGGTTTTTTTTGTATTTTTTCGATAATGTAAATTATATTTATTGTGTTTATTATATAAGAAATTCATTATATAAATACTTTTTTATTAAGTTTTTATTAATTTTATCAAATTAATATTTTTCTATATTTGAATTAATTATATTAAATATTCAAAATTTATATCAAATTACAACTTTATATAAATGTTCATAAAATATAAAATAAAATAATTATAAGATTTATTTTCATTGTCAAAATCAATAAAAATATATTAAATGTTTCATTCAAAAAAAATAAATAATAAATAAAATGGCATCTGAAATAGAACATCATCAAAAACAAGGATCAACAAAACTTCCAACATTAATGACAAAATCACATATTCATAAAACAGAATCTCATGAAATAAGTCCATTAATAATAAAAGATTCAACATCATTATATATATCATCAAATGAAGAATCAAATGATGTTAAAATATATAAAAGTGAAAATACTAAAATTCAATCAATTAATTCAAGTGGAAATGAGCCACCAATAAGAAATATTTCACATAAACAAGTAAATGTTCCTGTTTTAAAACAAAGAAAACAACAAAATGAAATTTTAAATCCAAATATAAAAAGAATTCAAAGATCAACTTTTCAAAAAAAAATAAGATATGATAAAAATGGTATTGAAATAAATCATAAAAATAAAAAAAATGTTAAAGTTACTTTTAAAGATGAAATTGAAGGAGAAGAATTTTGTGAAATTATTGATATTGAAAATTTTAAAGAATATATGAAAGGAGGTTATGGTAAAGCAGGAAGAAAAGATTCTTATGTTAGAGCAGTTAATGCTACTTGTAGTTGTAATATATTTTAAAAAAAAAATTTATTTTCTTTTTTTATTTTTGGAAAAATGATTATTTTGTATATTGTTTGTTATTTAATGATTAAAAAAAAATTAAAAAAGGAGCATAAGTCAATTTATATTAATAAAAATTTTATTTTCAATATAATAAAAATATTTATATTTACTTATATATATCAAAAAATGAAATTTTTTTATAAATAGAAAATTTAATTTATAAAATAGTAATTTTAAGGTAATTGGAAATAAAAAATTTTCAAGTTTTTGTTTTTAGAAAAAAAAAAATTAAATAAAAGTTTTTAAATATTTATTAAATTGTATAATCAAAATCAAAAATTAAAGGAGATTTTCCATTTTCATTAATATTTCCATATACATTATCTCCAATTTTTCTAAAAGAACATTCTTTAAAATAAATATTAGTTGGAAAAGTGATATCACTTTGATAATAAGTATTATTAAGAAAATTATATTTAAATGAATTTTTTAATATATTATTATTTTCTTTTTTACCACCCAAAAATATTAATTCATTATTACTTTCAATTAATCCACAACATATAACTTTATTATCAATATTTTCTGGATTTAAATAAGAAACAATTTCCCATTTACTTCTATTATTTCTTAAATTAATTCTTTCAATTGTAGTTAAATAATTATTTTTATTTAATCCACCAAATGAATATAAATAATCTTTATAAATAAATAACATTGGTAATTGTACTTCTTTTTCAATTAAATCTGGCATAGATTCCCATTTAATATCATTATATTTTTCACATTTATTTGTTCCAATTCCACCAATTGCATAAATTGTATTATTATATGCTATCATTGAATGATTTGCTCTTGGTTTTATTAATTGATTATTTAATGATAATATTTTTGAAAGTGGATCAAATTTTAAAAAAATATTTGAATATGAACCATTTTTTTCAATTCCTCCTGAAATATATAAAATATTATTATTATTACAAAATGCACATTTTTCTAAAAATGATGTTAAATTACCTATTAAAGGAAAATTTATTTCTCTTTCTTCACAACCTTGAATATTTTGAATCATTATTTTATTTGTGTTTTCTATTGGATATAAAAAAACATCGGATGAAATATTTGAATTTCTTTGATTTTGATATTTTGAATTTATTTCTATTTGTTCATCAATTCCAGAATTTTTTGAAGCTGAATTTAAAATTGCATTATTTAAATTTTCAATAAAATGGGGTTGATTTATGTTATCATTTGTTTGTATTTTAGTATTAAAATTTTCTTGAGATTGAGTGAATTGTTGTGTATATTTATTATCATTTTTTACTTTTTGATTTGAATAATTTTGATTTTGTATATTTCCTTTATAATAATCTATATTATTTTCATTTGGTGTATGAGAAAAATAATGAGATGAATTAATATTTTGAGTTTGATAATTGGGATTATTAATATTATCATTTATTAATTTTGTTCTATCAAAATTATTACTTTGTCTATTTGAAGAAATATATTGTAATACATCTGGATCTTTTTGATTTAAACTTTTTCTTGCAACTTTTATATTAGAAAACATTTTTTGCATAACATCATCTTTTAAAATTGGATTTACAATTGATTTTCTTATATTATTTTTTATTTCATTATATATCGTTAAATTTAATCTTTCATTTAAACAATTAAAAATATCTGTATAAATTTGATTAACTAAACTTTTAATTTGTTCAAAATTATTATTAATTTCTATATACTTCTTGGCATTATCTCTAAGAATACTTTTACTTTGTTCAATTTCTTTAATTTTTTGATCTAAAGTTAAAAAGATATCATCGTTAATCATAATTTTATTAGTATTAATATCAGCCTTTAATGCCTTATAAGCATCAATAGAAAAGTCTTTTAATCTTGAAATATTTTCATTTGTATTTTCTCTAGTTTCAATTACATAATTATTAAAATAATCAATAACATCATTTAATTTATTTGCAATTTGTTCAATCATTTTTTTTAATTGAGCAAAAATTACTCTATTTAATCTTTCTTTTAATTCAGAAGCAACAAAAGTTTTATCATATTTTTCATCTGCATAATAATTTAAACTATCAGAAAAAATTCTATCAATTAATAATTTAGTAGGAGCTAAATAATCATATTTTTCCTTTACATCATGAGTTTTATGACTTTCATCAAAACAATTTTTACAAATTGATTTTTTACAAGTATAACAATAAAAAATTAAATATTTTCCCTCGTGAATTGAACAAGGAGAATTGGCATCTATTTTAATAGTATAATCTTCTTCTTCTTTAAAATTTTGGATAAGAAATAATCTAAAGTAAATTTTTTGATCATTTGGAAAAATGTCTTTGATTTTTTGATTATCATAATCATAAGTAAAATCTTTATCGTTATGATATATTCTAAATGATCCCTTTCTCAAATGAGCTGCATTACTTAAAATTTTCTTTAATTCATGAATTGTTGTTGTTTCGTCTACGTCAAATGAATAAAAATTGTCTTTTGTTACTTCAAAAATTGTTTGACGAATTAATTTTGGTGCTATTTGTTTGTTGTCAGACATTTATTTTTAATTGTATTTTTTTAGTTGGCAATATATAAAATTTTTTATGAATATTATTTATTTTTTTTAAATTAAATCAAATTATTTTTTATTGGGGAGATATTAATTAAATTTTGAAATTATTTTTTTTTTTGAAAAAAAATAATTATTTGTTTTTATTTTTTAATATTAATTTTTTAATATTAATAAATTTATAATATTATTTAATTTTAATTGTATATATTTTCAAACATATCAATTAATTTTTGATTACCTTTTAATATTGATTTTATTTTATTTTTTTTTTCATTTTTATCACTATTTTTATTTTCACTAAAAATTTCTATTAATTGTTCAAAATCTTTCACATTAAGTAATAATTTACATTCATTCAAGAAATTAGAAGTATTTTGAAATTGTAAACTTTTTTGCTTTAATTTTGATTTAATTCTTTTATCATTTAAAAAAATGTTTTTCTTTATAGAATCATGTTCAAAACTATTAATATCATTATCATTAGTTATATTAGAATTATTAAAACTTTGATTTAATATCTTTAAATTTAATCCATTCCTCAATTTTAAAATTTTTTGATTAATAACATTATACTTTTCGTTACTAATTGATGAGATATTATTACTTTGATTAGGATCTTCAATTTTTATTTGTGAATGAGTTATTTTTGGAGAAGATAAATTTGTAAATAAAGTATTATTTTTATATTTAGTTATTCTTTTAGAGTTCTGTATTTTTGAAATATTTGAATTATTTAAATTTGATATATTATTTATATTATTATTTTTGAAATCTTTAAAATCTAATTTTGGAATATCATTTATTGATATTGTGTTATTTTCTTTTGATATTGTATTAGAAATAGAATTTAGTTTTGTTGTTAAATTATTTATTTCTTTTTTTAATAACTCATTTTCTTTTTTTAATGATTCATTTTCTAATCTTAAATTTTGAATCGTTTGTTCATATTCATTTATTATATTTTGATATCTTTCACCTTGATTATTAAATGCATTTATAATTATTTGAATCCCATTATTTAATAATAATCCATCTTGTTCATTTAACATTATTTTTTTTAAACATTTAATAATAATTTTATTTAAATTAAAAAATATTTATTATATTTAATTATTTTCTTTTTTCTTTTTGTTTTTTAAATTTTCTTATAAATAAATCTGAATACTATTTGATAAATAACTATTTAAAAATATTACACAATTTGTTTCTTTAATAATAATAAAGAAATATAAATTGATTATTCCATGATTTTAATTATTTTTAATTAATTAATAAAAAAAGAAAATAATTATTTATTTATATTTAAAAAAAATATTATTTAATATTCTAATATATTTAATTCAATATAAAGAAAAAAAAAATACAAATAATATAAAATAAAATTTTCAATTATAAATCAAAATATTTCTTTGAATATAAAACCTAATAAATAATTTAAAAAACATTATAAATTTTTAAAATTTTTATATTAAAAATAATTAAATGATGATGTAAATTACTTTTTTTTTATATAATATTAAAATATATAATCCACAATGTCAGAATTACAAACATTAGATGAAGAAGGAAAAAAAATATCAGAATCAAAACAAGAATATTCAGAATTAGAAACAGATCCAGAAAAAACAGAAGATCCACTATCAAAAAATTTAATAGAAGAATCAGAAGACAATGATGGAGAAAACAGAAATTTAAAAGAAGAAGAAAAAGTATCATTATTTTCAATAATAATAACAATAATGAAAGGAATGATAGGATTTGGAATATTAAATTACCCTTTTGCATTTAAAACTTTAGGTTTTCAATATTCTTTACTTTCTATTTGTTTTGCAGTTATTTTAATTATTTATTCAGTTTATTTTCTTTTAAAAACTAAAGATGTTACTCAAAGATATGGTTATTCAGTTTATTCAAAATTAACTTTTGGAAGTTCTGGTACTATAATTATGATGATTACTATGATTAGTAATTGTTTTTTTGTTTGTTCTATTTATTTAAAATTATTTGGTAATATTTTAAGAACAATGCTATTAATTTTTATTGTTGATAAAGGAGAATTTTATTTAAAAGAAGAATTCTTATTATTTGTTATGTTTATGATATTATTACCTTTAATGTTTAAAAAAGATATTTCTGCTTTAAGTAAATTTGCTCTTATTGGAATTATTAGTATTATAATATTTATTTGTTCTCTTATAATTGTTTTTATTTATAAATTAAATAATAATGAAATTGATCCTATTAAAGAAAAACATTTTAAAATAAATGGTACTTTTATAGAAATTTTTGAATCATCAACTGCAATATTTAATTCATTTAATTTTCATCCTAATATTTTTCCAATTTATTTAACTTTAAAATCAAGATCAACTATTAAAATGGTTAAAGGAACTACAATTGCAGTATGTTTAACTAGTATTATATATATTTTAACTGGTATTTTAGGGTTTTTAATATATAGAGATAAAATTAATGATTTCTTATTAAAATATTTTACAAATGATATTTTAACTTATTTAAAAACTAATAAATATATTGCTAGTGTACTTATTATTAGTGAAATTGGTTTTTTTATTTCTACAAGTTTATCAATCCCTCTTTTATTTTTTGCTTGTAAAAATAATTTTTTCAATTTAATTAGATTTATTAAAAAAAAATTTTCTAATAAAGAAAATTTAACATCTGGATTAATTGATAATAAAAATAAACATCATTCTTTATCATCATTTGGTCAAAATGTTATTATTATAATTCTTTATGTTTCAATGTTAATTTTAGCAATATCAGTTGATAAAATTATAATTATTGATAATATTGTTGGTTCTACTGCATCAAATATTATTTTATTTTTAGCTCCAGGTATCTTTTATTTAAAGTTTGGAAAAGAAAAAATGTTCTCTATACAAAAACTTATGGCATTATTATTTGTTATTTTAGGTAGTGGAATAACAATTCTTTTTATCAAAATTCAAATTGATAAACTATTAAAATAAAATAATTATATTTATCATTCTTTATTATTTAAAAACATTTAAATATTTAATTTAAAAATACCTTTAATATATAAATTCTTCTTATATATTTTACTAATTACATCTTAAATTTAAAAAAAAAAAATAATTTTAAAAAAAATAATCCAAAAAAAAACAAAAAAAAAAAATAAAAAATAATCAAATAAAAAAAATAACAGATAAAAAAAAAATGTCAACAATAAACAAATCAACAAATTACTCAGTAAGTGCAAACAGTTACACAATAGAAGAAAGTAAAATACCTAAATAACTCTATAAACTTTATAAAAAAAATTAAAATAAAAAAAAATAGTCTTAAATTCCTTACGTGAAAAGATATTCAAAATGGGATATGATCAAATTCGTATAATAGGAAAAAATTTACGTAACACAAAATCATACAATGGAATAAACAAAATAGAAAAGGACGATTTTTTAACATGTCTCCGTGATATAGGATTACTATTACCAAAAGCAGCAAATGAAAAATTAGTACAATATTACGACAAAGACATTGATGGTTATGTTTACTTTGTAGAATTTTTAAAAGCCTTAAGAGGAGAACCAAATCAACAAAGACAAGAAGTTATTGATAAAGCTTTTATGAAATTTGAAAAAGATGGTTCTGGAATGATTGATATAAGAGATTTAAAAGGAGTTTTTAATGCAAGTAGACATCCTAAAGTTGTTTCTGGAGAAATTACTCAAGAACAAGCTTTTGATGAATTTGCTAGAAATTTTAATGATAGAACTGGAGCTGGAAAAATCGAAAAATGTGAATGGGATGATTATTTTGCTGCGGTTAGTGCTAGTGTTGTTGAAGATGATCATTTTATTGAGTTGTTAAAAGGAGAATGGGAAATTCAAGATTAAATTGTTTTTTGGTTTTTTATTTTTGTTTTTTTTTTTTTTTTTGATTTGGGTTTTTTTATTATTATTATGGTTTTTATGTTTTTTTTTTTTGGTTTTTGATTTTTTGTTTTTCTTTTTGGTTTTTTAAAATTTTTGAAATATATTTTTTTTTTGATTTTTTTATTAAAAAATAAATGAATTTTTTATTTAATAAAATGTTTTTTTTTTTTTTTTTTTTTTTGGAGGGTAAATTTTTTTTTATAATATAATTAATGATTTTTTTATTTATATATAATATTAAATAAATAAGTATAGAATTCTTTTTTGTAAATTAAGTTATTTGAAAATGTTTTTTGTTCTGTTTATACGTTCTGAATAAATTAAAGTATCTTCATTGTTTTTTTTAATAGTATTTAATTTTTGATAATTTAAAATTTTAAATTTATCACCTAAATTTACTTGAATACTCTTTTTTCCTATATTTATTTTTGAACTATTACAACTTGGACTAAAGACTTTTTTACTTTTTTTATTACTTGAATTATTTTTTGTTACTGATATTTTTGATATTGTATTTAAAATTTTTGAATTATCTTTTGAAAATTTATTATTTTTAGGAGTATTAGAATTAGAAATATTAACAATTTTGGAAAGAGATTCTTTTTTTATATTTTTACTAATTTTATTACACTTATTTTGAATTGTATTTCTTTCTGTTGATGAAGATGTAGAATTATAATTATTTAAAATATTTTTTCTTAAATTTAAACTATATTTCTTACTACTATTATTTTTAATTATTGATTTTTTAATTAAATTCTTCTGTAAATTTTTATTAGGTGAATTATTTGAATTTGTATTATGTGTAGTTGGATAATTAAATAATGAATTATTGTTAAAATTAATATGTGTTTTTAAAATTTCATTATTACTTTGAGTTAAAAATTCTTGATTACTATTTATTGTATTAATATGATTATATTTATTTGTTGAATTTAAACCTTTATTTATATTTAAATTAAAATGCTTTTTAGTAGTTTTTTTTTTATTTGATAATACTTTAGAATGATAATTAACAGAATTATTAATTTCTATTTTCCTTTTATCTTTAGTATAAACTAATTTTTTTATTATTGAATTTTTTTTACTTTGATTAATACTAATACTAGGACTATGATAATCAATATTTTTTTTATAAATTTTTGTTTTTGAAGGAGTATAAAATTTTGTTTTATTGAATTCAACAGGAGAAGTATTATTAGAAAAAATTGTTTCAGATTTTAATGAATCACCAACTGAAATTTTATTCGAATTTATTTTACTTTGATTAATATTATTTAATAATTTTTCATTTATAGATTTTGTATTATTACTTAATAAAGAACCAATAATATTATTACTTAAAGCATTACTATTCTTATTTTGTTTTTTTTTAATTCCTTTATAATAATTTCTACTAATTTTACTATTTTTACTATTTTTAATATTATTTTTTATCATTTCTGCTTGTTTCTCAAAAGTATTAATTTTTACAACTAAATCAATTGCATCTGTATCAGTTTTTGTTTTGTTATTTGATGTATTATTATATAATGACATTGTAAAACTATTAAGTGAATCCATTACATTTGATGTAAAAACTTTACTTGTTAAAATTTCATTTTCTTTATTTTCATCTTCATAGTAAAAATTATTTTTGTTTATATTTTGAACTTGTTCAATTAATTTCTGCTTTCTTTTAATATTTTTATACATATATTTTTTTTCAGGTATTGCAGTGTAATTTGCATATATTTTTGAATATTTATCATAAAATGTTAATATTTTTGGTAATTTATATATTATTTCCATTTTATTGTAAAGACTTGTTAAAAATTCATTTGGGTCATCATAAATTAAAATTTCTTTAAATTTTCCAACAAAACGAGTTTGTTCATTATATAAAATATCATCTATTAATTTAACATGATAATATGATATTGGATGATCATATTTTTTTATTAATCTTTTTTTTACCCTTTCTTCAACTTTTATCCTTGACAAATCAATTTTATTTTTATTTTTTAAATGAATATTATTAAAGCATTTCTTTCTCTTCATTACAAAATAAATTAATTATATTATTAATTTAAAAAATTGATTAAAAATATTATATACATATTTATTTAAATTATCAAATATAATTGTTTGCAAATTATTATAAAATATTATGATAATATTATTTAATTTAACAAGATTATTTTTCAATTATTTTAAGGATTCAAATTATTTTTATTATTCTTATTAATTAAATTTCATATTTTTTTTAAATTATATTTTTTAAAGAAAATTGTTAAAAATTTAAATTAAATAATTAAATCATAATTATATTATTTATGGAAAAATATTAATGTTCATTTTTTTTCTTTATTTATTAACTTTGATATACTTAATAATTTCTGATTTTGTATCTTTAATTAAATTCATTTTATTTTGAAATGCTTTATTGAATTCATCTGTTCCAAAATTAAGATTTTGTATTTCATTTGAAATATTTTTATTAGGTTGAAATTTTTTATCTGTTTTAATTTCATTTTCTTTTTTATCTTCTTTATCATCTACTTCATCTTTCTTTTCTTTTTCAATAATTTTATCTATTTCTTCATTTTTTTTATCTTTTAAAATAAGTTGATGAATATCTTCTAACTGAGTATTAATTATATTTTCAAATAAACTTAATTGTTCTGTTAGTTTTTTATTTTTATCAAATTTAATTGAAAAACCTCCAAATTTTACACTTTTTATATTATCTCCTTCTTCTTCTGTTGTATTAGTATTTCCCATTCTAAATTTTATTAATTATATTAAAAATTTAATTTTATATTTTATAAATATATAATTTTATATTAAAATGAAAAGAAGTTAAATAAACAATATTAAGATAAAAATAATTGTATAATTGTAAAAGTTATAATAAATATATATTAATTTTAGATTTTTTTCATTATTTTTAAAAATATTTATTTGAAAAAATGAATTATCTTTCTTCAAATATTAATAAGAAAACAACTTTTCATAATAATAATAAAATCTTTCTTAATATGCCTTTATCAAATAATAAAGTAAATCAAAAAATTTTTTCATTTTATTCTTCATCATCTTCATCAGAAAGATTGAATCATAAAAGAATAAAAAATAGTCAATTAAGTAGAAATCCTTATTTAACTATTAATGATAGTTCAAATGATTCAAAAGGGAGTTATAATAATTATTCAAAAAATTATATAGAAAATTATTTTGAAGTACCCAAAATTAACAATATAAATTTGCGTTTCAGAAATTTGAAGGAAAAAATAGGAAAAATAAGTCAAGTTGTTTCAAATTCAAATTCTCAAAATAAAAATAAAATAAATGGTTATTATAATATTCAAAAAAGTAGAAATGTTTTTCCAATTGAACAAATTAAATATGAAACATTTACTAATTTTAATAAATTTTATCCAGTTAGAGATAATTATAATCAAATTAATATTAATATTAGGACTCCAAATTATAAAGAACCAAATTATAAGCCAAATAACAATATTAATAACAAAAGTTTAAATATAAATAATATTGATTCATATCAAATTAATGATAATACAAATAAAAAATTAAAATATTCTTTTTTACAAAAAGTTAATGTTGCAAAAATAACTTTTACTCCTGGAATACAAGAGACTTCAATTAATGAATCTAATATTGGAAAAGTTTCTATTGAAATCTCTGGAAATAAAATAATTAAGAAAGAACCTTCTGATAATAATTTAAATTTAAGTGAACTTGCAAATGATTTAGTTAAAGCCTTTAATTTAGATGATAAACATAAAAAAAGAATAAAAAATCATAATACTTCAGGACTTAATTTAAAGAAAAGTTTCATAAAAAAAGAAAAAGAATTTAATAAAAATCAGTTAAATATAAATATAAATAATCATAAATATGAGAAAGAAAAAAATGTTGAAAAAAAAGAAATATCAAATAAAAATAAAAATCAAACTTTAAATGTAATAACTTCAAATCATATTTATTATAATTCTAAAAATGATGATAATAAAAATCAAATAATAAACAAAGAAAATAAAAATAAAAAAATTATAGAAGAGAATAATTTACTCAATAAAAAAAAAGGAAATGAAAAAATTGAAAATAAAATAAAAAATATAGAAGAAAAAAATAATAATGATAATTTAAATGAAGAAGAAGATGAGAATGATAAACTTATAAATGAAATAGTTAAATCAGTATATAATCAAAATAAAAAAAATGAAAAAAAGAAAAGACATATTTCTTTTAATTTAGGAAATAAAAAAGAGGAATCAAATAAAGTAATTATTCCTAAACAAAAATTACCATCAGATCATGATTTATTTCAAAATATTATAGAAAAAATGAATAAAAATAAAGGAAATCTTTTACCTTTTAAAAAAGAAGATATAATTATAGATAAAGATTATATTTCTGCTGAATTAAAAGATGAATTTGAATTATTTAATAAAAAAAGAAAAACAATAAAAACTAATAATAAGCCAAATAATAAAACATATACATCAAATCAAGAATAAAAATTAAATATTTGTTAAAAATCATTTTTTTGATTTGTATAAATATAAAATAATAGAAAGGTGCATTATATTAACTTATTATTATAATATTCTACATAAAAATAAAAAAATAAATATAATAAATAATTTATTATAAATAATATGATAATGAAATTTTTATTTAATTTCGAATATTTAAAAAATAATAATATGAAAAAAAAAAATCAAATAAAAGAGCTTAATTTTTTTTGATATAAAACTAAATTTTAAACAAAATATTATTAAATCATAAATTTTAAAATATCTATTTTATTATTTTTATTTATTGTTAACATTTTAACGAAGTTTAAAAAAATTAATTTATTAAATAAAAAGACAATATTTCATTATTGATTCTCTGGACATGGAATTATTACTTTAACATTACCATTTAAATATCCTTCTTCACCTCCTTTTCTAGTTAAAGTTGATGTATTTTTAATTTGTGGTTTTATTCCTTTTTCATAAATATCAATTTGTCCATAAAATAATTTTTCTTGTTGAGTATTTGCTTTTTTCTATTTTATAATATTTAATAATTTATATACTATTCTTTTAAAATCATAAGGTTTTTCAAGTGCTGTTATTTCTTTTTCTTCTTCATCTTTTATATTTGTACATTTTTGACATGTTGTTTCATTTCCCATTTTTAAATTTATGTTGTAATTTTTATTTTATGATTATTTTTAAAATATTAAATTTTATCAATTTTTTAGAATATTATTAAATAAATTATATTTTATTCTTTTTATTGTTTAAAAAAAATTGTTTATAAATTGAAGTTTGGGGATTGGGGATTGGGGATTGGGGATTGGGG
>JAEEGL014508620.1_pt1 | contig 22243 bp, 14 predicted proteins | sample 9134231 | NCBI WGS metagenome assembly JAEEGL01 (sample SAMN16246548, study PRJNA631951) | gut metagenome | biome: gut microbiome; feature: rumen; material: fiber-attached | host: Bos | place: Iran: Karaj | collected 2018-10 | reverse complement strand
TATATGCAAGGTAGAGCGATAAATTTTAGCAGGGCTGTGCCCTATGTTCCGTGCCTGTTTACGCCCTCTGTGTGCAAGCCCCCGAGTGCGCAACCATACCCGTAACAATAGAATAAAATTCTATTTTGCTAAAATTTATTGCTCAAAAACTTGCATATATCAATAATTTGTTGTACCTTTGCCGCCGCAAAGGTTTTGCAGATAAACTATTAAATTCTAAGCATATGAGAAAATTCTACGTTTTGCTCCTGATGGCCTTTGGCGCAGCAGGAATGTGTATGGCCCAAGACACGGCCGGTGGTGACACCGTTGAAGGCGAGACAATCGAAGGACTGACCCCGAAAGAGGTAACCATCAACAACTGGGACGGTAGTTACAAATCCCCGAACATGCCGCTGTACATCGGTGTGGAGGAGATCAAGATCCTGAGTCTCACCCTCGACCCCGAGAACGCAGACATCGAGACGCTCCATATCATCATTGAGGCGGAAGAATGGAACGAAGGGGAAGAAACAGGCAAAGAAGAAGGATATGATGACACAGACCGTCCTATCGAGGTTTGGGGCCGGGAGATAGTCGCTTTACGGCCGGCAGTAGGCGTGCTGCAGGTATGGACGGAAGACTCCACGCTGATGGCCTCCACGGAGATCATCGCATATGCTACGAGCGGCGAGATGGATGCCGACAGTACTACCACCTGGTCGATAGAGACGAATGAAGATACAGGCGAGGTGCAGTTGGTGATCACCAAAGACCCGTCGTCCTCCGAGCCGGGCATCCTGCCGGACCGTACGGATGAGACCTACTACCCCTGGGACGAGATGGGCTATACCATCACGAACCTGAACATAGACGGTAACTACAGCTATATCGGCGAGGGCGTGTTTGACCGGTTATACAACGTGCAGAACATCCAGTTCAGCGGTCAGGACCAGAACATCGCGTCGATCCACTACATGGCTTTCAGCACGGAGATCCATCCTTGGCGCTTCGCGTTCGGTAACCCGCAAGACGGTCCGCTGGTACCGCCGCAGGTGATATTCGACCAAGGTATGTCGGAACAGAAAGGTCTCGAATACTGGCAACATATGTTCTCGGAAGAGACCGTGCTGTACGTGCCGGATGCGATCGTGAACTACCAGGGCCGTGAGGTACGCGCCGTAGATCTCTACCGCAATGACGAGGTATGGGGAAATGCTTTTGCCCGTATCGACGACCACACCGTAGAGGTAGCGGAAGTGTCGGAAACCTCCGTCCTGCTCAAATGGATGCCGCAAGCGGGCGCCGTATCGTATCTGTTGCGGATACACAAATTAGGATGCGACGAGTGCGACACGACAATCGTCATCGAAGCGGACGGCTATCAAGGACTGATCTACGCGGAAGACCAAATGCCGATGCCGATGCTGCGCGCACCGAAATCCGATGACGGCGGCGGCGGTATGACGCTGACGATTCTGATCGGCGGCGGTGGTCTCCATACCGAGAATGTGACGGCACAAGTGTCGGGCATGGAATCCTCCGCAGACTACGACTTCATACGCGACGTATATACGGAAGAAGGCCTTGTAGCAGAGCTCACCAAGGGCGGCGTTGTAGAGACATTACCCGACGCAGCAGAGGGTATCGAAGACCTGCGGGTAAGCGGCGAGAAGCGCGCATATGACTTGCTCGGTCGCCCGATGGGCAGTTCGTTAGAAGACCTGCCGGCAGGTATGTACATATGGGATGACGGTACGAAGCGTACCACCATCATGATCAACAAATGAGTCAAGGACAATACACCTATTACGCGTTCGTCAGCTACCGTTCGTCCGACGAGAAATGGGCGAAATGGTTGCAGGAGAAGATAGAAGGTTACCGCCTTCCGACGACGATCCAGCACGAGAACAGCGACTTGCCCAAGTCGCGTCTCAGGCCGTGTTTCCGCTACCATACGGACATCCAGCCGAACGAACTGAAGACGGAGCTGCGTAACAAGTTAGAGCAATCGAAATACCTGCTCGTCATCTGTAGCCCCCGCTCGGCTCAGTCGCCGTGGGTGGGCGCAGAGATAGACACGTTTGTGGAGTTAGGTCGCCGCGACCGTATCATCCCCGTCATCGTAGAAGGTACGCCGTACAGCGGGGACCCGAAGACCGAGTGCTACAACCCGTCGCTGCTCAAGCATTTCCCGCATTCGGATAATATCCACGAGGACCGCGAGATCCTCGGCGTGAACATCCACGAGGAGGGTTCCGGCAGCGCGTATATGAAGCGCGAGCGGGCGGTGATGCAGATCGTGAGCCGCATGCTCAACGTGTCGTTCGACCGCATCTGGCAGCGCCAGAAACGCCGCATCATCCGTCGGACTGTCTATGCGACCCTCGGGGCTGTTCTCGTCCTCGCCGCGCTCATCGCCGTATGGGTGATGAACCAGCCGTTCACCAGCCGCGTGACGCTCTACGAGGACACGCCTGCCGTCGAGGCCCTGCCGCCTATGCACGACGCCGTGCTGACGATCACCCTACCCGACGAGCAACGAACGGACACGATCCGTTCTTTCGAGCAGACTTCGCTGTTCCGCTACCTGCCCGCCAAACTGAAGAACAAAGCAGTGGAGGTTCACTTGGAGGCCCCCGACTACTTGCCCTTAGACACGACGGTGCTCTTAGGCGAGACGCTCTCGCTGCCGCTGCGCCGCGACCCGCTGGTATATGGCGCGCTCAGCGCTATCGTCCTTCTTAACGGCGAACCCGCTCCGCGCACCGCGATACAGGTCGAGGCGTTCGATGTGACGACAGACGCCACCGGCCGTTTCACGCTCTTTGTGCCCCTCGAGCAGCAACAGAAGAGTTACCGCATCACGCTTCCTACCTCGTCCGCCTCGACGACGCTCCACGCGCCCTGCGGACCTAACGACATCGTGCTCCTATGAGAAAATCGATCCTTATAGCACTTGGCTCCTGCCTTATAGCTCTCAGCCTGCACGCTCAGACGCAGCCGGGCTTGGTGCGGACCGTGACGCGGCCCGATGCGCCGTCCCAGCGGCTGCAAGGCGTCGTAGTGCGCGTACAAGGAGACTATAACCCCGTCCTGTCCGACGAGCAAGGTGCGTTCCAAGTGTCGATGCCGGGCTATAAGAACGGCGCAGCCTACACGCTCGCCGGCATCAACAAAGGCGGCTATGAGCTGCGCGAACCCGAACTCGTAGGACGCCAACTACCCTTCTCTACCTCCGTGCCGATGGAGATAGTGATGGTCAGTCGCCGCCAGCTGCAACGCGACAAACAGCGTATCGAGCAGGCCGCACGGGATAACATCGAGCGCTATTACGAAGAGAAGATGAACGAACTTAACGCCCAACTGGCGGCCGCTACCCTCTCCAATCAGGAGTACGAAGAGCGGCTGAGTGCGTTAGAGACCGAATATGACCGCTTCGAACCGCTCATCGAACAGATGGCCGAACGCTATGCACGCACCGACTACAACGGCATGTCCGCCGCCGACAGCCTCATTCAGCAGGCGATCGAGCAAGGCGACCTTAACCTCGCGCAGGAGCGTATCTTGGCCAAAGGTGACCCCGCCGAGCGCGAGAAGAAGATGAAGCGTATCCGTCGTTTGGCGGACGCCCAGCGCAATGAGTTGGCGGAAGACTATTACCACCTCCACTCGATTCATATGAGCCGGCTGCAGAAAGACTCGGCGCTGTATTACCTGCTGCGCCGCGCCGAACTGGACACCACCAATGCGCAGTGGCAACTCGATGCCGGCAATTTCTACGACAAGATGGCGCGCAGCTATGACCAGGCGCTGGTGCTCTATCGCCGTGCGCTGCGCTATGCGCTGGCGAACGAAGGACCGGAGGCGCTGCGCACCGCCCAGGCGCATAACAACATCGCTTATGCCCTCGCCCGCCTCGGACGCTATCACGAAGCTCTGCCCGAACAACAGGTGGCGACCGAGCTCTACGTACGTATCTACGGCGCGGCACATCCCCTCTCGGCGGCGCGACTGATGAACCTCGGGGCGCTCCATTATTACCTGCAGCGCATCGACTCCGCGCAGCACTATTTCGACCGTGCAGAGCAGGTCTATACGGCTATCGAAGCTTCGCCGGAACACGAACAGAACGTCTATAAACTGCATGCGCAGTTACTCAATAACCAGGCGGCACTCGATGTAGCCAAGAAGAACTACGAAGCGGCGTACGAGCGCCTCAACAAGGCGATTGCCATCCTGCCGCAGGAGGAAGAAGACGACCTGCTGCTCCTCTACCGCTCGATGACCGCCGTCTGCCATTTTGCCGGACGCACCGACGATGAGCAACACTTTGCACAACTCGCACAAACACTCGCAGCCAAACTCGGCCGCAACTAAACAATAGAACCTATGGATAAGGATTGGCGTAGAAAGATTTACGACGTAGTAGAAGCGAACGGAACCACCGTATGGAGTAAGATATACGACTGGACGATGCTCTTTTTTATTGTGCTCAGCATCATCCCTCTGACCTCCCGCGAGCATACCCCGTTCTTCAAATGGATAGATATCATCTCGGTGAGCGTGTTCATCATCGACTACGCACTACGGTGGATGACGGCCGACATGAAGATGCCGGATCGCCCGAGACATCAGGCGTTTATCGTCTATCCGTTCACGGCGTTCGCGATCATCGACCTGCTGTCTATCCTGCCGTCGTTCCTGATGATCAGCCGGGCGCTCAAGGTGCTGCGTATCACGCGACTGATGAAGATCCTGCGCGTGTTCAAGTTCATCCGTTATTCGGAGAATGTGCGCCTGCTATTCAAAGTGCTCCGCAAAGAGCGCCGCATCCTGTTCACGGTGTTCATCTTTGCGTTGTTCTACATCGTCGTGACGGCGATGATCATGTTTAATATCGAAGAGTCGGCGATGTTCGAGAACTATTTAGATGCCCTTTATTGGGCGACGACGACGCTGACGACGGTCGGTTATGGCGACATATGCCCGACCTCGGATGTCGGACGCATCATCAGCATGCTCTCTGCCCTCCTCGGAGTAGCAGTCATAGCCTTGCCTTCCGGCGTGATCACCGCCAGTTACCTGGAAGAATTACGCGATATGAAAAACGCGTCTAAGGATAAGCCTAAGGACGAAGAAGCGAAATAACCTTCAGCACATCCGCATCGTATTGCACCACTTCAGGATCTATCTCCTGCAGTTTCTCCCACGAGCATATGTCCAAATGCGCGTAATACGGCGCGTTACGGAAGATCTTCTTCTTGGCGGCATCCTTTTTCACCTGTGCCGCTTCGTCTTGCGTCAGAGGGCGGTAACCGCCCAGCAGTTTCTCCATATTCCACCGGTTATGCTCCACCTGCATCATCGCCTCTAAGGGCGCCGCAGAACGCAGGCGTATCGGCAGCATCTCTGCGCTGCGCATGCTCGACCATTTCTGGGCTACCGTCAGTTTCTGCCACTCGCGGTCTATCTCATGACCGTTGGTCATGTCGCTCAGGCCCGCATAGCAGGCGTTGACGAGTTTGCCCTTCTGCTCGGGTACCAACTCCTGCGAGAAGAAATGCTCGATGCTGCCGATGGGCGTGAGGCGCGCAAAACGCGAGTTCGGCGAAGTAGCCACCATGCGCACGATGGCATTCGAATAGTGCTGCAGCACGTAGATATTAAGTACGTTCGCACTCAGATAGATATTCTCCGGCAGGTTCAGCGCCGCGGAGGTGTTCGCCTCGTCGTCGGGCTGGCAGAGGAAGAGACTCAGGAACTGAGCGTCATCGGCAGCAGACGCATGCAAGTATGCACGCACGGTCTCGTCGCCTATATGGCCCTGGATAAACTCCCAGCGCACATCCATGAAGTTCGGACCCAGGTAGCCGTACTCGGCATCGCTCGAGACAGGGCACTCCCACTTACTTTCTGTCTTGGTGCTCGCGTCCCAGAAACGCGAGGGCGACAAGCGGAACAAGGACTCGTAATGGCTCTTCAGTTCCCGCATCTTGCGGCCCGCCTCCGGGTCGATGAAGGTGATATGGGTGAGCGTATTCAGGTCATCCGTCTTGACATTCGGAAAATGGGCGATCTGCGCCACTTGCTTCGCCAGCGCCAGGCCGAAATCATTCATGCCGTGGATGATCACATGCACATGCTTGCGGGACGCGGTACCGATACCCTCTTCGGAGTCGATCGGTTGGCCGGCGATGTTATCCACAATGATGCGTTTGGCATAGACCTCGTCGCACTGGAACGGCAGGAAATGGATGCATTTCTTGACCTCCGGCGCTATATCCGCATAGAGGAAAGTATGGTAGATGTCCGGATCGTCGAAACATACGTAGCAGCGTATCTGCTTCGTCGCCTGCTTGGCATTCAAGTCTTGGGCCAACAGCCGCACACAGTCCATCTTCATCGAATCAACCTCCTGCCCCGTCTCGCCTAAGATATAGACGGTCAGGCTACGATCCGCCTGCAGCGCGGTGATATCCTCGTGCTTGGTCATGTCGCCCGAGTAGATGACGAGCTGCTCCTCCACATCTTTGGAGAGTACAGCGCCGAGTTTCTTGCGCAGTTTCTGTACATCCTGTGAGGTGAGCAAGAGGATCTGTGCTTTCGGGTCGGTCTGATAGAGGTGCTTGATGAGCAGCACGGTCAGTTTGTTATAGCCGACGATGATGAAATGCCCACGCATCTTATAGTGTATCAAGCCCTTCTCGTACATGTCCACGCGGCGGGATAAGATACTCGTCATCACCGCGATAAACAAGCCGTTGACGATTGTCAGCCCCACCACATCGACGATGGTCGAGAACAGCGTGGACATGTTCGAACAGCGGTTACGCTGGTCAATGAACATCGCCATCACATCGTAGAACAGACCATGACTGTTGGGGTCCTTGCCGTACTGGTAGAAGGACGGGATATAGCCGAGGAAATATAGGATGAAGATGGACAGCAGGATAAATCCTACCAGCCACAACAGTTTCTTAGCAATACTTTTCGAGAAAGTTCTGTCAAAAATGAGCTTAAAGTCCCGCATAGCACCAGATTATTTCAATTCGGCTGCAAAAGTACGATTTTTTTTGCATATATCAAAATATTTTTGTAATTTTGTGCCCGATTTTTACTGTGCGTACGGGGAAAGCGATGAAAAAACGGTGGATATATATCCTGACAGGAATGCTGCTGATGCCGCTTTCGGTGTATGCGGAGCATCACACGTTGCACGCGGAGGCGGATCGTCCGGGAGCCGGAACGGGAACCAACGTGTTGGATTTCGGTGTTTTCCAATGGGAAACGGGTTTTGAGGTGATGCATATACCGGGCATGCACATAGCAACCTTGCCCACTACCCTTTTCCGTTTCGGCTTGCACGAACGTGCGGAGTTACGTTTGGAATACACCGGCGGCTTGGTGCTCTCCGATCATCCGGATGGCGATCCGCAGTCAGCAGACGAAGGTTTTTACTACACAGAGCCGTTGTATATAGGTACCAAGTTGATGTTATGGCCGGGCTCTGAGGAACCGCGGTTGCATTGGATTCCCCGCACGAGTCTGATGCTCAACGTCGGCCTACCGCTGACGAAGCAAATGGCGGACAGGATGCCTATCGCCGGCCGTGCGGACTTGCTCTTTGAGAGTGATATCACGGACTGGCTGACCGCTGAGTATGAGTTCGGTGCACACTGGCGCGAATGGGCTCCGATGCCGGATTTCTTCGTGGCTTTCGGCCTTGACTTCGAAGCCACGGACAAATTAGGGTTCTTCATCGAGAACTACGACTATTTCGACTGCGACGTCAATGCTGCCTTGTTCGGGTACTCCACGGCGCACGACGTAAATATCGATTTCGGCGTGACCTACTCGCCTATACCACGCGTACAACTGGATGCGTACGCCGGCTTCAACTGCTATCACACCCTGCCGGAAGTGTGCGGTCCGAAGAACAACTGTTACTTCGGTTTCGGCGTGACCTGGCTTTATTACTCCAAACGACACGACAGTCGCAAACAATAAAAATTCACATATATGGAATCAAAGTACAATCCTACAGACATTGAAGCCCGCTGGTACCAATACTGGCTGGACAAAGGTCTTTTTCATTCCGAGCCTGACGGCCGTGAACCTTATACCATCGTTATTCCGCCGCCCAATGTAACGGGTGTGCTGCATATGGGTCACGTGCTGAACGAGACGATTCAGGATATTCTGGTTAGGCGTGCACGTTTAGAGGGCAAGAACGCCTGCTGGGTGCCCGGCACGGACCATGCCTCTATTGCTACCGAGGCCAAGGTGATCAAACGCCTTAAAGAACAAGGTATCAACAAATCCGACCTGACACGTGAGCAGTTCCTCAAGCATGCGTGGGACTGGACTGACGAGCACGGAGGGATCATCCTCAAACAGCTCCGCAAACTCGGCTGCTCCTGCGACTGGGACCGCACGGCTTTCACGATGGACGAGAAGCGCTCCCGCGCGGTCATCAAGGTGTTCTGCGACCTGTATAACAAAGGTCTCATCTATCGCGGCCTGCGTATGGTCAACTGGGATCCGGAGCGTCAGACAGCGCTTAGTGACGAGGAAGTGATCTATCACGAGGAGCATTCGAAGTTCTACTACCTGCGCTACCGCGTAGCCGAAGACCCGACGAAGTATGCGGTCGTAGCCACCACCCGTCCGGAGACTATCTTCGGCGATATAGCCGTGTGCATCAACCCCAAAGAGGAGAAAAACCAATGGTTGAAAGGCAAACACGTGATTGTACCGGGTGTAGGACGCGTGATACCTATCATCGAGGACCGCTACGTGGAGATCGGTTTCGGTACCGGTTGCCTCAAAGTGACGCCGGCGCACGACGTGAACGACTACATGCTCGGTCAGAAATACAACCTGAAGACCATTGACATCTTCACGCCGGACGCACACCTCAACATGGATACCATCGAAGAGGAGTTGCAGCCCAATGTACGTAAATACCACGGCATGGACCGCTTCGACTGCCGCAAGCAGATCGTAGAGGACCTGAAGGCGCTGGACCTCGTGGAGAAAATCGAGGACTACGACAATAAAGTCGGCTACTCCGAGCGCACGAACGTACCTATCGAGCCGCGCTTGAGTCTCCAGTGGTTCGTGAAGATGAAGCATTTCGCGGACATCGCGCTGCCGCCGGTAATGAACGACGACATCGTGTTCTATCCCGCAAAATACAAGAACACCTACCGCAACTGGCTGGAGAACATCAAAGACTGGTGTATCAGTCGTCAGCTCTGGTGGGGTCACCGTATCCCGGCGTACTACGACGCGGATCTATTGGCGCAGACAGGCCTCGAGAACTATCCGGACGACAAGATCATCGTTTCGGAGACGAAACCCGAAGGCAACTATGTACAGGACGAAGGTGCATTGGATACCTGGTTCAGTTCTTGGCTCTGGCCGATCAGTCTCTTCGACGGCATCGAGAATCCCGACAACAAAGAGATACAGTACTACTACCCGACCGCCGACCTTGTAACGGGTCCGGATATCATCTTCTTCTGGGTAGCACGTATGATCATGGCGGGCTATGAATACCAAGGCAAGATGCCGTTCAAGCACGTCTATTTCACGGGTATTGTGCGCGATAAACTCGGCCGCAAGATGTCGAAATCGCTCGGCAACAGTCCCGATCCGCTGGATTTGATCGCCCGCTACGGCGCAGACGGCGTGCGTATGGGTATATTGCTGAGCGCACCTGCCGGAAACGATATCCTGTACGATGACAGCCTGTGCGAGCAAGGACGAAACTTCTGCAATAAGATATGGAACTGCTTCCGAATGATCAAAGGACTGGAAGTAGCCGACATCGCGCAACCTGCGACCTCTGCATATGCGATTAAGTGGTTTGATGCCAAGTTGGCAGAGACAGAGCGCGAGATAGCGGACTTGTTCAGCAAATACCGCCTGAGCGAGGCGCTGATGGAGATATACAAACTCTACTGCGACGAATTCAGCGGCTGGTATCTGGAAATGATCAAACCCGCTTACCAACAACCGATCGACAAGGCGACCTACGAGGCTACGCTCGCGTTCTTCGACCGCCTGCTGCGCCTGCTCCACCCCTTCATGCCGTTTATCACAGAGGAGCTCTGGCACGGCTTAGAGCCGAACAAGACAGGCTGCGCCGCGCCATCTATCATGTGTACGCGTCTGGAGCCTATAGCCGAAATTAACACCGGTCTTCTTGCGGAGGTGGATAATCTGAAAGAGATTATTACCAACATCCGCGCCGTGCGGGCAAGTAAGAATATACCGCAGAAAGAGCGCCTGACGCTTATCAGTCCGGTAGCCTTGAACGCATTGGTGGACAAGTTGGCGAATGTGGAAGTTGCCATCAACGGTGAAGTAAGCGGCAACTGCTCGAAATTCATCGTAGGCACGACGGAGTTCGCTATTCCGATGGATCAGTTTATCAATGTAGAAGAGGAACTCAAGAAACTTGAGGCGGACTTGGCGCACCAGCAGGGCTTCCTGCGCGGCGTGATGGCCAAACTGAGCAACGAACGCTTTGTGCAGAATGCCAAACCGGAGATCGTAGCCCTTGAGCAAAAGAAGAAAGCGGACGCGGAAGCGAGAATTGAAGCGCTTTTGCAGGCTATTAAAGCGCTTCAATAATTGATGATTGATAATTGATGATTGATAATTGAAGAACGAAGGCAACATAGAGGTGCTTGGTGCGCGGGTGCATAACCTGAAAAACATCAGCGTGTCCATTCCCCGAAAACGACTGACGGTCATTACCGGTCTGAGCGGTTCGGGCAAGTCCTCTTTGGCCTTCGACACGATCTTTGCGGAAGGTCAACGCCGATACATGGAGACCTTCTCATCCTACGCCCGTGGATTTATCGGCCAAATGCAGCGTCCCGATGTGGACAAAATAACCGGCCTGAGTCCCGTCATTTCCATCGATCAGAAGACCACTTCCAAAAATCCCCGCTCGACCGTCGGAACGGTCACGGAGGTGTATGATTTTCTGCGATTGCTGTTTGCAAGAGCCGCAATACCCTATTCGTACTTATCTAACAAGCCGATGATTAAGTTCACAGACGAACAGATCATGGACTTAATTGTACGGGAATATGCGGGAAAGAAGATCTTGTTACTAGCGCCGTTGGTACGGGGTCGTAAGGGTCATTACAAGGAACTATTCGACACCATCCGCAAGAAAGGTTTTGTGCATGTGCGGGTGGACGGCGAGGTAAAAGAGATCACGCCGGGTATGAAACTCGACCGCTATAAGATGCACGATATTGAAGTGGTGGTGGATCGTCTCAAGCCCAAGACCGATGCTTCGGAAACCGACACACGCCGTCTCAGGCAGTCCGTAGATCGGGCGATGACGCAAGGAAACGGCATCATGATGGTAGCCGACGAAGCCGGAAACATCCGATTCTTAAGCCGCAACCTCATGTGTCCTGAGACGGGATTGAGTTATGCCGAACCCGCCCCGCATACCTTCTCATTCAACAGTCCGTCGGGTTGGTGCCCGTGCTGTAAGGGACTCGGACGAGTGAAGAATGGTTTAGTGAATGAGGGAATGAGTGAATTAGTGGATGACGCCATTCGGGAAGATAACTGGTGGGAGAAAATAATGGAATTATCTGATTTCTCCGATGAATCCGAAGATTCAGATAAGGAGGAATGGATCGAGTGTCCGGAGTGTCACGGTCTGCGGTTAAGCAAAGAAGCCCGGAGCTATAAGTTCGGTCGATATACTATCTCCGACCTCGCGAACATGGATATCGACGAGTTGATTAAAGTGCTGTCGGAGTACTCGGAAGACCCGGATTTATCCGATAAGCAGAAGGCTATCGCCGAACCCATCGTAAAAGAAATCATCGGTCGATTGAAGTTCATGCAGTCCGTAGGACTGAGTTACCTGAATCTGAACCGCAGTAGTGAAAGTCTGTCGGGCGGCGAGAGCCAGCGTATTCGTTTGGCTACGCAGATAGGCAGTCGGCTCGTGAATGTGCTTTATATCCTTGACGAACCGAGTATCGGCTTGCACCAGCGCGACAACCAACGACTGATTAAGAGTCTGAAGGAGTTACGCGACATGAATAACTCCGTCATCGTGGTTGAGCACGACGAACAGATCATGCGCGAGGCGGACTGGATCGTTGATATCGGTCCCAAAGCCGGCCGTTTGGGCGGAAATGTGCTGTTTAGTGGCACACCGAAGGATCTATTAAAGACCGACACCTTGACGGCGAAGTATCTGAAGGGAGATGTCGAAATTCCTGTATTCCAAAACACCGAGACGCCGAGCAAATCCGACAAGTGGCTTACGCTGAGCGGTTGCACGGGCAATAACCTGAAGAATGTGACGGCGCGTATTCCGCTGGGCAAGATGGTATGCGTGACAGGCGTGAGCGGCAGCGGCAAAAGTTCGCTCATCAACCAGACGCTCTACCCCATCCTCAGTCAGCGTTTTTACCGCAGTAAGGCGCAGGCGCTGCCGTACAAGAGTCTCGAAGGCGTGGAGCATATCGACAAGGTCATCAATGTGGATCAGGCGCCGATAGGCAGAACGCCGCGTTCGAATCCCGCGACTTACACGAATGTGTTCAACGACATCCGGGAACTGTTTGCCCAACTGCCCGAAGCGAAGATCCGCGGTTGGAAAGCCGGTAGGTTTTCGTTTAACGCCAAAGGCGGACGCTGCGAGGAATGTACGGGAAACGGCTATAAGACCATTCAAATGCATTTTATGCCGGACGTGTTTGTACCGTGCGAGGTGTGTGGCGGGCAGCGCTATAACCGCGAGACGCTTGAGGTGCGCTGGAAAGGAAAGAATATAGCCGATGTGCTGGATATGACGGTGAACCAAGCCGTGGAGTTCTTTGAAGCCCAGCCGACTATCTTGCGGAAGATCAAGACGATACAGGACGTAGGACTTGGTTACATCAAACTCGGGCAGTCTTCGACCAGTCTCTCCGGAGGAGAGAGTCAGCGTATTAAGTTGGCTACAGAGTTGTCGAGACCTTCGACCGGAAAGACTTTGTATATTCTCGATGAACCCACGACGGGCCTGCATTTCGAGGATATCCGCGTGCTGATTAATGTGCTGCGTCGTTTGGTGGACAAAGGCAACACGGTGGTCATCATCGAGCATAACACGGATGTCATCCGTGCCTGCGACTGGATCATCGACTTGGGTCCCGAAGGCGGACGAGGCGGCGGACAGATAGTGGCCGAAGGAACGGCTGATACCATCCGCGGCAATGCTAATAGCATTACCGGGAGGTATATTTAAGATTTGTCATTTGTAATTTGTCATTTATGATAACGAACCCGCTTGCGATAATTGCGCTTGTCTTAGCGACGATCTTGTTGGTGCCGATGGTGTGCCGAAAGATCCGTATTCCCAGTATTGTGGGATTTATCATCGTCGGCATCTTGGTCGGTCCTTACGGTTTCGGACTGATACAAAGCGGCACGTCTATCCAGACGCTCGGCAAGATCGGCATGCTCTATATCATGTTGCAAGCCGGTATCGAGGTCGATGTCAACGACTTCCGGCAGCAGCGCAATAACGCCATCACATTCGGTATCTATTCGTTTATCTTTCCGTTTATTTTAGGTGTCGCGACCAGTCTGCTACTCGGCTTTAACTGGGTGACCAGCACATTGCTCGGCGCGATGTACGGTAGCCACACGCTGATGACGTACCCTATCATCAGTCGTTACGGCGTACAGAAGAACCAGGCGGCCAATATCGCTATCGGCGGAACGATGCTGACGATCTCCCTATCGCTCTTGGTACTCGCCTACCTCAAGAGCCATTATGTCTATACGGACGACCTGAGTTTCTGGCGGCAAGCCTCCCGCATCGCTATCACCCTGCTGAACATTCTGCTCATCTTCCCGTTCATAGCCCAACGGTTTTTCAAACGCTGGTCTGATGCGACGAGTGGTTTTTTGATTGTGATGACGCTGATGGTTTTCTCCGCGTGGATGGCCGAATGGGCAGGACTGGAAGGTATCTTGGGTGCCTTCATATGCGGCGCTTCTCTTAACCGATTAGTGCCGAACCTCAGTCCGGTGATGCAGCGAATTAACTTCGTGGGCAACAACCTCTTCGTGCCGCTGTTCCTGCTGGGCGTAGGCATGATGATTGATATCTCGCTCCTTTGGAGCGGTTGGGCAACCATCGTCATCGCGCTCGTGATGATTGCGACGAAGTTAGTGGGTAAATGGTTCGCGTCTTGGTTAGGACAAATAAGTTTCGGTTTGCAGAAGACCGAGCGCCAATTGATGTTCGGTTTGACCCATGCTACTGCGGCCGGTACGCTGGCTATCGTGACGATTGGCTACGAGACGGGTATTTTCAACGCGGAGATACTCAATGCCGCCGTGCTGATGATTCTGGTGCTTTGTACCTCGGCTTCGTTTATCACGGAATATGCGGCCAAACAACTGGCCTTGCAAGAACAGGCGCGGCTGGAAGCGGACAAGACCGATAACAGTTGGTTGCTGCTGACGGTAGCTGAGAACCGCCATTATGAATTGCGTGAGTTGAGCGAGTTAGCCGAACTGCATGCGCCGGATTTCGCGAATGAGTCCGACTGGTCGGATGCAACACAATTGGTGAACAGCCAGAGCAAAGCGGCAATCATCTATCACCCGGCGCAACCTATCAACACCATTTCGCGCATCCTCGTTGCCGTGCCGCGTTATGCGGAGAAAGAGCATGATTTCATCTCCTGCTTCGGACTAATACGCCGGCTGAGCAGTCAGATCGGCGCACGCGTGGTGTTCTTCACCAACGAGGACACGCAGAAGACCATTCAGGCCCTCTGCCGCCGCAAAGGCAAGTTCTTGCGCGCTTCGTATCGGGAGATGGAAGACTGGGAAGATGTGCTGATGATTGCCAAACAAATGGCGCCGGATGACATGATTGTGATGGTCAATGCCCGTCCTTCTACCCCATCCTTCAACCCGCTCTTTGAGCAGATACCGGACATGTTAGCGCGGTTCTTCAGCAATCACAGTTACATGATCGTCTATCCGGAGCAAGAGACCGGAAACAGAATTCCTGATTTGTTGACGGGAGACACGACGCAGGCCAGCAAGACCTGGTCAATCGTGAGCGCTATCAAGAAGCGGATTGTTCGGATGATGGAGAAGCGTCAACGCCTCTGATGCCCTCTACGAACCATACCCATAGGCCGAAGAGCATGCCGTAGAACAGGTATTTGAAGAGGTAGTCGTGCAGCATATGGAACCACTCCGGATGATGCTCTATAAGAAGGGCAATAAGAAATATCCGAAGGATATTAAACGCGTAGCAGCACAACCAGCCGAGGGGAATAAACCATAGTTTCTTCAACCATAAAGCCTTGCCGGAAGTGACCGTTATGCCTTTTACGGTAAGGATGAGGCAGAGCCAGATAAAGCTTTGCTTTAAACCCGTGCAGCCCCATATGATAGTCGTGCCGGTACCGCCCACAAAACGGATGGTGTGCGGATCGGACATGTAAGCGTTGTCGCGGAAAAGGGAGACGAGCCAATAGACCACCGAAGCGATGTGACACGCCATGAATTCGAAGGGCGCCGTGATGTCGAGACCGAACCACGTCACGCTGTCTCCGTTATCGTCACCCACCATCGTCCACTTCCAGGCGTAGTTCGCTACGAGCAGCGCCACCATGAAGATGATGACGTCGCTGTAAGGCTGAAGCCTTAATTTGAGATTGGATATTTGAGATTGGAAATTGGACATTTAGATTTGTGTTTTGGCATACGGGACTTCGTCTATCGCGCAGAAATCGCGGTCCAAGTACTTGAAATAACCGGCCTGGCAGACCATCGCTGCATTGTCGGTCGTGAATGAGAAGGGCGGGATAAAGACATCCCAATGGTATTTCTTGCCGTAGTCCACGAAAGCCTGACGCAAGGCGCTGTTGGCACTCACGCCGCCGGCTACCGCCACTTGGTTGATGCCTAAGTCTTTGGCGGCTTTCTTGAGTTTGCGCATCAGGATATCGACCACCGTCGCTTGCAGCGACGCGCACATGTCCTCACGCAGGTTCGGCACTTGCTCCGCCAACTCGTCTATCGTCTCTACTCCGTGCGCTTTGAGCATATCGCGCAGCGTATAGAGGAAAGAGGTCTTGAGCCCCGAGAAGGAGTAGTCGTAATTCGGGATATTGGGCTTCGCGAACGGATATTTGCTTGCGTCGCCTTCTTTGGCGAGTTTGTCGATCCACGGACCGCCCGGGTAAGGCAGGCCTAAGACCTTCGCGCATTTATCGAAGGCTTCACCGGCGGCATCGTCGATCGTCTGACCGATGATCTCCATATTATTATACGCGCGCACCAGCACGATTTGGCTGTTGCCGCCGGAAACCAAGAGACATAGGAACGGGAAAGTCGGATGCGGCTTAGAGCCGAACAAGTTAGGCGATGCCGCTACCATTTCTTCACTTGGATCAACAAAATGCGCCAAGACATGTCCCTGCAAGTGATTTACATCGATAAGGGGGATGTTCAGCGCGAGGGCAAGACCTTTGGCGAAAGAGGTACCGACGAGCAGCGAACCGAGGAGTCCGGGACCGCGGGTAAAGGCAATTGCCGAGAGGTCCTCTTTGGTGACGCCGGCGCGTTTAAGGGCGGTATCCACTACCGGCAGGATATTCTGCTGATGCGCACGGCTGGCGAGTTCAGGTACGACGCCGCCATACTCTTCATGCACCTTCTGCGAGGCGATGACATTACTGCGGAGCACGCCGTCCACGATGACCGCCGACGAGGTGTCATCACAACTCGATTCGATTGCTAATATGACTACGGGTTTATCCATTCGTTCAAAAACGGCTGCAAAGGTACGAAAATATTTGCATATATGCAAAAAAAAGTGTAACTTTGCGGCCGATTATGAAAACTTTGATCCTGATATTATCCTTTATAATGACCTATCAAGGTCGTGTTGTGGACCAAAACGGCCAGCCTATTCCGTACGCGACGGTCTATCCGGAGGCGCAGCCCGAAGTAGGTACGGCGACCAATAACGACGGCTTCTTTGCTTTCAAAGCCGACTTGCCGGAACACAGCGAGGTCATTTTCTCGTTTATCGGTTATGAGAAACTGAGCATGCCCTTGGTGCTCTTGCGCGCCAATGACTCGTTGGTTTCGACCATCACGCTCAAGGAGCAGCCGATCGCCCTCGAAGAGACGGTGGTAGCTGCCAAAGCCAGCAAGCAGCGGAACAAGCGCAAACAAATGGCCGCCCTACTCCACGCGGTGTTTGTCAAACTGGAGGAAGAGTTTCCTGACGAGAACGCCCAGTATCAGGTGGTTAGCGATGTGCGGATGTTGTCGGAAGGCAGCACGTGGGGCATGGAGCAAATGATTGCCAATATCGTCGTGATGCCGGAGCAATGCCGCGACGGGCGGGATTCCGTGCAGTTCCAGGGCCGTTTCTGCAAGCGCTTCTTCGATGCCCAGAAACGTGCGCAGGCCGATTCGATCCTTGCTTCCGACGCCCTCGAGCATATGGAGAAACAAAGCAAGGCACCGGCCGGCACACCCAGCAACTACATGCGTAGAGCCGCTAATGCGGTGGATTCCGGTGTGGTCGTTCACCGTGCGCTCTTTGCAATGGGAAACATGCGATATGACTTCGAGCAGGCGATGAATGACTTGCGTCACTGGAGCGTCAGCAATGAGTCGGAGGGCGAGACGGTACTCACGCATACGCAGAGTGTGAGCAAGTATCTCGGGTGCTTTAAGATGACTTTCCAGCGCCATTATATCGTGGACTCGCGCACTTACTCCGTGCGCCGTTTCTCCGAGCACGCAGAAGTAAAAGTGACGATACCTTTCGGCATCAAACTGAACGCGGAGCAGCTGCAAATGTTGAATCTCGTCAATATGGGCGACCAGGATATTGAGAAGTTCCGTCTTAAGAAACTGCGCGGGAATATTGACCTCAACACCATCTACCAGCGCCGCGACGGACAAGTCTATACGCTCGAGAAGAACATGCTCGTCAACGCTTTTATTTTGGGTTCCAAGAAAGCGGAACTCCCGCTGGTTATCAAGGCTACGCAACGTGTGACAGGACTGGAGACCAAGGACGTCAAACCCCTTAAACCTTCCCAAATCACCCGCCGCCTCAAGCGCGAGATTGTAGAGATATATTAAGATGAAAATCCAGAAAATCCAGAAAAAATGACACAAATATTTGCATGTGTCATTTTTTTGTTGTACCTTTGCACCCGAATTGGGTGCATAAGCGCAACCTGCGTGAATAATAAGTCACTCATTTCATGGAATCCGATCTGCGCCGATCTCCTATGTAGGAGAGGGTTAGAGGGATTCAAAACATATTGAAATAGCGTTTATTGACGCTTTGTGTTTGATAGTCCGAAACTTAGCAACTTTCAATCTAGCTCAAAACCAAAGTCGCAATAGATGCCTATGGGTATGACTATAGTACCCGTTTTGTCGTGTTCTGACAAGCGGTTTGTCATATCGGCGTAGGTTTCCTGTTGTTTATTTGAGCTAAAGGTAATGCTAAGACCTCGGACTGTAAGTAAACAGCACGAGGTCTACGCTTTTTCTATGTATATATACACGCGAACAATATAAATAATAATAAATGGAGTATGCCGAAAAGCCACAAGTGAGTAGGCACAATTAAAAACAAAAATGTTTATGAGAAAACTTTATCTTGCTTTGTTCTTTAGTATGCTATGGACAAGCACAATTTTCGCCGCTGAAACCATCAACGGCATCACTTACAATCTTGATGCATCCGCCCGCACGGCCTCTGTAACCACCGGAACGTATTCGGGTGCCATCGTCATCCCGGAGAAGGTTACCCATAATAACCGAGAATACACCGTAACGGGCATTGAAGTATACGCATTCAAAAGTAAATCGATTACCTCAGTGGTTATTCCCGCTACTGTTACGTATATTGGTTACCAAGCTTTCTATCAGTGTACCTCGCTTAATAGTGTTACGCTGAATGAAGGGCTCCAGATTATAGGTGAAGCTGCTTTTCAATATTGCTCAGCTTTATTATCTGTTTCAGTTCCGAGTAGCGTAACAAGAATAGAGAAGTTTGCTTTTGCTGATTGTACGGCTCTTGCCAATGTTACACTATCAGAAGGGTTGACTTATATTGGTGATGTAGCATTTGGATATTGCCCTAAAATCACAAGTATTACCATTCCATCAACGATAACAAGTATGGGTGTTGTTGTATTTTTCAACAGCCGATACATTAAGAGCATAGTCTGGAATGCAAAGAATTGCAGAGATTTCAACAATGCGAATGAATCTCCTTTCTCGAAATATTCTCCTAATTATAATAGTAGCGCCTGCTATGCTTCAACTAATACTGGTTACACTAATCACGATAATTATGTGATTTACGTAAACGACTGGACTACATCTATAACCTTTGGTGACGAAGTTGAGCATATTCCTGCCTATCTGTGTTACCAGTTCCAAGGAGAATTGCGCAATTTAGTTATACCAGACAATGTAAAGACCATTGGAGACAATGCTTTTTACTACAACAGCAAATTAGTGTCACTGAAACTCGGTGTTGGTCTGACGGAAATAGGCAAGCAAGCGTTTTATGGTTGCGCATCGCTGACAGAAGTGAGCATACCGGACAATGTTACTACAATCAATCCGTCTGCATTCTTCTATTGCACCAGCCTTGCCACGCTCAACTTGGGAAAAGGGATTCAAACCTTGGGAACAGGCGCCTTCGGTGGAGGGGGCAACCTAAGCACTATCAATATCTACGCTGTCAATCCTCCCTATATCGACAACACTGTGTTCACCTCTTACAGCGATCTGATGGCCATTGACCTCAATGTGCGCGAGAGAGCTCTTGACGCATACGAAAATGCCAATATATGGAAAAACATGCACCTTGGTCTCGTGGCAAACGACACCCGCGTATTCTCGCTCACCGTCTCATCTGCCGACAAGACTAAAGGCACAACCACCCCGTCTGGCAACTATGACGAGGGCGATGAGATTGTCATAGCCGCCCAGCCCAAAGACGGTTACCATTTTACCAAATGGAATGACGGCGAAACAGCCAACCCGCGTACGGTGGAGATGATTGGCGACTTGACCTATACTGCCTATTTCGCGGCAGGTGCGCCGGTAGCACCTTCGGGCGACTCCTATCTGGTAAACATCAACGGCGAGAACTGCTCGCTCAATATCTCAAGCCAATACCCCGAGGGTAGCAAAGTAAGTGTTGAGGCGGTGGCAGACGAGTGCTTCGAGTTCCAACAATGGTCAGACGGAGACACATCCAATCCCCGTACTATCACCGTCACAGAAGATGCCGACCTGACGGCTCAGTTCAACAAACTGCGCTACACCATTACCGGCAACAGCGAGAACCCCAACGGACAGGTGAACGTGGAAGAAGTTAACCAATAAAATTTGCAACTATGAAAAGGATATTGAATATATTATGGATGCTGCTACCAATGTGGCTGTTTGCGACGAACTCCCAACTTGAGGTGGAGTGCGGCAAGCAGTTCAAGGTGACAGCTGTGGCGGAAGAAGGCGTCCGCTTTGTCCGCTGGTCGGACGGCGAGACCGCCAATCCGCGTATAGTAACGGCAACGGAGAACATGACCTTTACCGCGATCTTTGAGGATATTCCAGGTCAGGAGACTTGTCCTTATAGCGGAACGTGCGGAACAAACCTAACGTGGGAACTGTCCTGCGACGGAATACTGACCATCAGCGGAACAGGAGAGATGACTAATCATCCGTGGTCTCCATATCGTGAATCCATAGCTTCCGTAATTGTTGCCGATGGTGTCACGAGCATTGCTGGTAATGCTTTCTATGATTGCGCCGGTTTGACCTCTATATCTGTTTCCAACAGCGTTACTACCATTGGAGAAGAGGCTTTCAGTGGCTGTAGCGGTCTGGTATCCGTTGAAACTCCGGCGATACTATTCAACGAGGCTTATAACCTCTTTCGCTTGAAAGATCATGAAATGCCTTCGCAAATAAAACATATTGTAATTACTAGTGGAGAACTTACTGCAGAAGGTTTAGATAGGATACGTGTATCCTACCGCCAGTTGGAAACTATTGATTTAGCCGGTGCAGCAAATAATGAGTTGCCGGATATGGCTCTGAATGGTTGCTATAAACTGCAAGCCTTATCGTTACCGCAAAGCCTTGAACGAATCGGATACATGGCGGTTGCTGATTGTAAGAACCTCCAAGCCGTCAACATCCCTGCTTCTGTAATAGAGATTGCTCAAAGTGCCTTTGAGAATTGCCGTAGTTTGAAGTCTATCACCTTTGGTGAGCAGGTATCCGCTATGCCCGGTCGCCTAAATATCCGCGCGGCTTCTACGAGCGCACTCCAGCGTATCGGCAATTGGGCGTTCTATAACTGTCATGCACTTCAAGGCCTCGAAATCCCCGAAGGCGTCACAGAGATCGGCGATGGTGCTTTCTATGGCTGTACGTACATGGAGAACTTGAGCCTGCCAGCTTCGATGCAGGCCATCGGTGACAACACCTTCTCGCTCTGCACCAAGATAAAGAAGATGTTTGTGGATGCGGTAACTCCGCCTTCTATCCAGGCAAAGACTTTCTTTGAGGTGGATCGTAAAACTCCGGTTTATGTTCCCGATGAGAGCGTGGATGCATACAAGAACGATGCTTACTGGAAAGAATTCTTTATCCAGGGCCGTTCGAATATTCCGACAGGTGTCGACAATGTACAAGGTGACAACGTACAATGTACCAAGATCCTTCTTGACGGTCACATCTACATCCTCCGCGGGGAGCATGTGTATGATGTACAAGGAAAGATGGTAAAATAAAAGCGGTGGATACAATCCACCTGAAAAGGACGAAGTCAGAAGCCCGAATGAAATTGCGGGAAATGAACGAAGGAACAACGGCGGCAGAATGTCGCCGTTGCTTGTCGAATAGCATTCGACACAATGGACGATGTAAAAAATGAAACAAAATTTGCATATGTCGAAAAGTTTTTATATCTTTGCAGAAAATTTAGAAAGGAGAAGATTTCTCAGAAGGATATTGGAATGACGTTGGTTAATCGTTACGTAATAGTATTGGGATGATAGGCGGAAGAACCAAATATGAACTAAATATGAACTAACATAGTACTAAATAAGAACTAAAGATTAACCAAAAACAATAAGCAGAAATTTAAACAATATTGTAAACAACTATAACAGAAAGGAAAAGAATATGG
>JAEEGL011238366.1_pt1 | contig 22243 bp, 16 predicted proteins | sample 9134231 | NCBI WGS metagenome assembly JAEEGL01 (sample SAMN16246548, study PRJNA631951) | gut metagenome | biome: gut microbiome; feature: rumen; material: fiber-attached | host: Bos | place: Iran: Karaj | collected 2018-10 | reverse complement strand
TAGCTGCTCCGCCATTTGCACATAGCCTTTCTTAGCCCAAGGCATATCTTTTTTTAGGCGGAATTCGATATTCAGGAAGTACTCACCCTCTCCGGTAACGTATTCATTAACAGGGCAGTAGCATCTAACCGACTTGCGTGGCTGAATGTCTTCGAGTAGAGGGATAGTTACATCGTCCATTTTTTCTCCATCCAGTAATGTGTACGCCACAATGTCGTAATCTTTGGAAGATATTGGCTCAAAGTAGTTCTTGTTGAAGATGGTGACGTCGGCTATCACCCCTTTATTTCCTTCCTTGAGTCCATTCAAGGTTACACCCACATTCTGATAGACCTTCTTCACCTCATAGTACTGAGGCTTGGGCGTAAGGTCGGGCAGCATGATGCCGTTCATGCAGAACATACCATCGTTGGGCCAGTCGCCATGATCGCCGCCATAACCCATGTACTTCTTACCGTCCTTGGTATAAGTGTCTATGGCCTGATCCACCCAGTCCCAAATGGCCGCTCCGCAGAAGAAGTTGCTGCTTTCCATAGCCTCCCAGTAATCCACCAGATTGCCCAATGAATTACCCATGCTATGAGCATACTCCGAGATGTGGTAAGGATACTTCACATTCGATTTTCCCTTAGCCACCTGCTGCACCCATGCTACACTGGGATATTGGTTCGAGCCCATATCTACGATGTCGTTGTTGCGCTCATACTGAACGGGCCTGCTTGTATCAAAGGCCTTTATAGCATCATAGGCAGCCTTGAAGTTCTCGCCCGGTCCTGCCTCGTTGCCCAGACTCCAGATAACGATGCTGGGATGGTTCACATGACTGTGCACCATCTCCAAGTTACGAGCCACGTGAGCAGCCTTCCACTCCTTGGGATGCGAGAGCGATTCCTTGCCATAATAATACTCATGGCTCTCTATGTTACACTCATCCTCCAAGTAAAGACCGTATTTGTCTGCCAGATAATACCAGTAGGGATCGTTGGAGTAATGCGACAGACGCACATGGTTGATGTTACCTCGTTTCATCAGCATCACCTCCTCCTGCATCTGCTCACGTGTGATGGCGTGCCCCAGAGTTGGGTTGGTCTCATGGCGGTTCACACCTTTCAACTTCACAGGCTTCCCGTTCACATAGAAGTACCTACCAGCCAGGCCAAACTCATCCTCGCTGGCAGGAGTGTCCTTTATCTCCACAGTCCGGATACCGAAGTAGGTGCTGGTGCAATCCAACACTTTTCCCTTCTTGTCCTTCAGTTCTGCCACGAGCACATAACGGTACGGAGCCTCGGCACTCCAGAGCTGGGGATGGGGAACGACAAGCTCTGTGCGAGTCTTCACCGTTTCACGTTTCTGCAATTCAACTCCTCCACCTTCTGCCCATCCTACCTGTTCCAAACACTCGTCTGTGTACAGTTTCACAGGGTAGATGCTATACTCCACCTTTACACCCCCTTGCACTTTATCTGTGAAGTTGCGGGTCTCACGGTCGATGCTAATAGTAGCCTCATCCCCTTCTATCTTGACGGTTCTGACAGCCATGTCGCGAATCTGCACCTTGGGCATTGCCGTCAGATAGGTACTGCGAAAGATACCAGGCAGACGGAACATGTCCTGCGCCTCCAGGAAGGAACCGTCGCTACTGCGATATACCTCCACTGCCAGCACATTCTCGCCCGATTTATTCAAATAGGGTGTTATGTTGAACCGCGCCGTATTCCTGCTGTTCTTAGAGAAGCCAACGAACGATCCGTTAATCCACAGATAGAAGAAAGAGTCCACACCATCAAAGTTGATAAATATCTCCCTACCCTTCCATCCTTTGGGAATCTGGAATGTCCTGCGATACGAGCCCACTTCGTTGGGGTACTTGTAGGTGGTGTAACGTTCATCTTTAGGCTTACGCATCACGCCCTCGCGCCAATCACCTTCTTTTACCTCGTGGTAGAATATCACAGGTTGGTTCACATAGATGGGTACTCCGTACTTCATGGTTCCGTCTTTCTGCAAGCCTTGAACATTCCAGCAGCCGGGAACCTTGATATCATCCCATGCAGAAACATCATATATAGGCATATAGAAATAGACGGGTCGTTTCTCCGGACTAGGCACCCAATGGAACTTCCATGTTCCATCTAGGCTCTGGTAGAATGAACTTCCCCCAGGAAGAACCTGCTTAGCCTGTTCCTTGTCGGCAAAAGGAAACATGTAGGCGCGCGGCAGTTCCTTGTTCAAGGAAAGCAATTCAGGATCCTGCCATTCTGTTCCTTCAGGAGCATACTTGTCGCCAAAAAGGAAACCAGTCAACTCTTCTGCCCTTGTCATCAGAGCAAAAGCAAACAGAAGAAATATCATTCGTCTTGTCATATTCATCAGCATTAGTTTTTGTTCTGGGTGTAAAAGTACAAATAAGTAAGTGGAATACAAAACAAAAAGCTTTTATTTTTATTCCCGAATGAAGCAAAGGGCACATAAGGTGAGTTTGAAGGCATTGTAATAATCAAAAAGAGCAACCTCGCGGTCGCTCTTTTTGTCGTTAGTATGTTTTATTTTTTGAGGATGCTTCACAGCAACCGTGTTGTTTGTTTTATTAAGCACTAACTTGTTTTTTTTGAATATAGAAAAAGCAATAAAAATGTTATCTTGTTAAATTCATTGAATCCACCTTCTCCACAGTCAGCTCTGCGGCCTGCTGTTCAGGCAACGGAATAAGTTCCTGTGCGGGATTCTCAATACTGTCTGTCTGCGCATACATTGTCTGCTGGCCTTTTTCAGCCCCATCAAAACTACGCTGTGCAGCCATTCCTATCGTCAGGATCAGCGCAACCAAGCCTGCTGCCTGGAAAAGGGGACGCAAGAAATTTCCTCTTCGCAGTCCTCCCTGTAAGGGAAGAGCCCTAACGGATTCTCCTTCCGTTATTTGCAAAATACGTGCATCAAAATCTTCGCCCAAGGTTTGCTCTGCCTGCTCTTGCTGGACATCAAAGACAGCTTTGTAAGGCATAAGATGTGCAGGAACTTCTTCCTGCCGGAAGAAAGTACGCAGAATCTGCTCCTCCTGTAGAGAAGTTTCGCACGCCCAATAGCGTTCCAAAAGCTGTTCTATGTACTTATAATCCATATTTCTCTATTTTTTCTGCTTGTTGGCGAATACTGGTCCTGGCCCTGTGAAGGTAAACCTTTACCTGTGTCTCGCTCAACTTCAGTATGTTGCCTATTTCTTGGTATGTTTTGCCTTCTATATCTCGCAGTTCCATGATACTGCGCTGTATCTCGGGCAATGTATCCATTATTTTTCTCACCAGAGCTATTCGCTCTTTTTGCTCCTGACTTTCGTCAGGCAAAAGTTGAGAGTTGAGAGTTGAGAGTTGAGAGTCAGTACTCAAGTTTATAGTTGAAAGTTGTACGTTTCCGCGTCCAGCCTTTCCTGCCATATCGAGTGAGATGTTGCGGCAGATGGTCAATGCGTAGGCTTCTATGCTCTCTATCTGTTCCCACTCATCGCGGTGTTCCCAAACTCTAATCAGCGAATCCTGAACTGCATCCTCCGCCTCTGCGGGGTTCAGCGTGATGCGCAGCGCCAGACGGTAAAGCCTGTCCTTCAACGGCAACACATCATCTCGGAAACTGATCTTTTTCATCTCTCTGTCTATTATGAAGACGAACGAGGGCCGTAAATGTTACAGCCCCGTTTGTTAAAATTGTTTAATTATCGTACCTCCCTCGCCGTTTATGCTATCGGAACGTGTTATCACAACCTTCTGAACGCCCAGATGGATAGCATCGAAGGCATTCTCCAGTTTTGGAATCATACCGCCGGAGATAATGCCGGAAGCTTTATAATCGGAAAAATCCTGCTCGGTAATAACAGGGATAACACTTTCATCGTCTTCGGCATCACGGAGAACACCTTTCTTCTCGAAGCAGAAGGTGAGCGTAACATCATAATAAGGTGCAAGGGCACAAGCCACCTTGCTGGCTATGGTGTCTGCATTGGTGTTCAGAAGATTGCCTGCTCCATCATGTGTAAGGGGAGTCATAACGGGAACTATGCCCTCTGCTATCAACTTGCAGAGCATTTCCCCATTAGCTTTATCTACGTCGCCCACAAAGCCGAAATCCACCATCTGCTCTGTACCATCTTCCATAGTCATCTTCTTGAGCGGACGCTTATGACTTCTGACTACGTCCATATCTGCTCCCGTGAGCCCTAATGCATTGACACCGCGAGCCTGAAGTCCTGCCACAATATTCTTGTTGACCAAACCGCCATAGACCATAGTGACTACCTGCAGCATCTGAGCATCGGTAATGCGTCTTCCGCCTACCATATGACTTTCAATGCCTAAGTTGGCTGCTATCTTGGTAGCGCTTCTTCCACCTCCGTGTACCAATACCTTGGCGCCGGGAAGTTCTGCGAACTGTGTCAGCAGATTATTCAGCGATGCAGCATCCTCTACCACAGCGCCCCCGACTTTTATTACGTTTATATTTTTTTTCATACAACATTCTTTTTTAGTTTAGAGTTTAGAGTTTAGAGTTTAGAGTCAGTTTAATAAGTTTAAAGGTTAAAAAGTTCAATAACTCATAACCTATAACCACTTTCAATAACCATTAAACGGTAAACCGTAAACCGTAAACTATAAACTCTACACTCTCAACTCTACACTTTAAAACTGCCTCTACACTCTCAACTCTCAACTCTACACTTTACCTCCCCCCCAGGGGAGGGGGCCCCTATTCAAGGTACGTATATCCATACAGTCCGGCACGATAGTTGCTGATGAACTCTTTACCTTCACTTTCGGTAATCTTGCCGTCCTTGATAGCCTTGCTTACCCAGATTTCCAATCGACGGACCAACTTCTTGGGGTCGTATTGTACATACTCCAGCACATCTGCCACTGTCTCGCCGTCAATAAACTGATCTATGCGATATCCTTCCTTATCCACCGAGATATGTACAGCGTTGGTATCTCCAAACAGATTGTGCATATTACCCAGAATCTCCTGATAAGCGCCAACCAGGAACACACCTATATAATAATGTTCGTTGGGCTTAACTGGATGCAAGGGAATATAGTTGGTCTGCTGACCGCCATTTACATAAGCCGAGATCTTACCGTCACTATCACAGGTGATATCCTGTAAGGTTGCACTTCTGCTGGGCTGTTCCTCAAGCCTTTCAATGGGCATAATGGGGAAAAGCTGGTCTATACCCCATGAGTCGGGCATGCTCTGGAAGAGGCTGAAGTTGCAGAAATACTTGTCGGCCATTTGCTTGTCCAACTTGCGAAGTTCATCGGGAACATGCTTCTGATGGTGCGCCAACTCGGCCACTTCATGACTGATGGCCCAGTACAGCGACTCTATCTGGGCACGTGTCTTTAGGTCGATAATACCATGACGGAAAAGGTCCAAAGCCTCCTCACGGATATCCTCTGCATCATGCCAGTCCTCCAGCATAGAACGGGAAGACAGCTTGTCCCAGATTTCTGTCAAGTCGTGAACCAACTTATGATCTTCCGGTCCAGGTTCAAAATCCTCAGGCATCTGAGGAGCTGAAACACTCTCCATCACATCCACGACAAGCACACTGTGGTGAGCAGCCAGAGAACGGCCGCCTTCCGTAATGATATTGGGATGAGGTATATTATTCTGATTGGCAGCTTCAGCAAGCGTATAAACGCAGTCGTTCACATACTCCTGAATGCTGTAGTTGACACTGCTCTCGCTGTTGCTGCTTCTGGTTCCGTCATAATCAACGCCAAGACCACCTCCGCAGTCCACGAATTCTATATTGAAGCCCATCTGGTGCAACTGCACATAATACTGAGCCATCTCACGAAGGGCGGTGCTGATACGACGAATCTTATTTATCTGGCTTCCAATGTGGAAATGAATCAACTTCAGACAGTCGCGCAGCCCCATCTCGTCAAGCATCTTCAGTGCCATCAGCAATTCGGAACTGTTCAGACCGAACTTACTGGCATCACCTCCGCTCTCGCTCCATTTACCTGAGCCATTGCTGGCCAGCTTGATGCGAATACCCAGGTTAGGACGAACGCCAAGACGTTCTGCTGTTTCTGCAATAATCTTCAGTTCGGGCAGTTTCTCTATCACCAGGAAGACGCGTTTTCCCATCTTCTGGGCAAGTAGAGCCAACTCTATGTAGTTCTGATCCTTGTGTCCGTTGCAGACAATCAGACTGTCGCTGTCCATATTGGTGGCCAGCACTACATGAAGCTCAGGCTTGGAACCAGCCTCCAGACCCAAGTTGTAACGCTTACCATGACTGATAATCTCCTCTACTACGGGTCGCATCTGATTTACCTTAATGGGGAAGATGATAAAATGCTCACCATTGTAAGAGTATTCCTTCTCGGCCTTACGGAAGCACTCATCGGTCTTCTCGATACGATTATCCAGGATATCAGGGAAACGAAGCAGTACAGGAGCGGTGACATGACGTGCTGCCAGATGATCCACCACCTCTTTTAAGTCAATCTGCACCGAATTCTTCTTGGGTGTGACATATACATGTCCCTTATCGTTGATACCAAAGTAGTTTACTCCCCAACCCTTAATGTTGTAGAGTTCCTCAGAGTCCTCAATTCGCCACTTCTTCATTTTTCATTGAACATTGAACATTGAACATTGAGCATTGAGCATTGAACATTGAGCATTGACTATACTCCCAATTGCTTCCGCAACAATTCAACGCTTGTTTTTATCTTATCGTAATTCTCCAATAGGGTTACATCCAGGGTATGCTTGGCCTTGGTATAATAGGGTTCACGCTCCTTCAGGGAATCCTTGATGTACTGCAGGAGTTCCTCCTCGGTTTTTCCCTTGATAAGAGGACGCTCTATCTTTCCCATCTTCAGATGCATGGCCAGCACCTCAGGTGTTGCTTTCAGATAAACCGTTTCTGCCAACGAGTTCATATAATCCATGTTGTCATAGAAACAGGGTGTTCCTCCGCCACAGGAGAGTACAATATCCTGAAACTCTGCAGCCTCGTGCAGCATGTTACGTTCTATCTCGCGGAAACCGGATTCGCCACGTTCAGCAAAAATCTGTGCTACTGTGCGGTGGTAACGCATCTCTATGTACCAGTCTAAGTCATAGAATTGCATACCCAGAGAAAGAGCCAACTGTCTGCCGACAGTGGTCTTACCCGATCCCATGTAGCCTATCAGGATAATACTTTTCATTTTTTGCGTCTGGTCGTTTTTGAACCAGACTTTTCTGCCTGTCCGTTTATCACTTGCATGCACTCTTCCTCAGTAAGGTCTTTCACACGATCGTGCAAATTCTTTGGCAAACGGTAGTTGTTACCTTTGTACACAATGTAAGGACCATATCTTCCGTTCAGGATTTCCATGTCTGTACCTTCGAACTTCTTTAGGTGACGTTCTTCCTCTTCTACGTGCTTCTTGTGAATCATTATGACAGCCTCCTCAAAGGTAATCTTCAGAGGATCTATATCTTTGGGAATAGAAATGTAGGTACCGTTATGCACTACATAAGGTCCGTACTTACCTGCTCCTACCGTTACTGTCTTCCCCAGGTATTTTCCTAATTCGCGGGGCAAGCGGAACAGCTCCAGAGCCTCCTCCAACGTAATGGTTTCCAAGGTCTGACCTTTCTTGAGCTGTGCAAAACGGGGCTTTGTGTCGCCATCTGAGCTACCAACCTGAACAACAGGGCCAAACCTGCCAATCTTAACCGTAACAATTTCGCCCGTTTTGGGATCATTTCCCAGGATACGCTCTCCCACCTTGTGCTCAGTATGAGTATTCCCTGCACGCTCAACAAGTGGGTCAAAGTCGTTATAGAAGTCGCTGATTACTCCTGTCCATTCCATCTTACCCTCAGCAATCTCATCAAACTCCTTCTCTATGTCAGCCGTGAAGTTATAATCCATGATACTGGGGAAGTTCTCGCTTAAATAGTCGTTGACGACAATACCGATATCCGTAGGAAGCAGTTTACCGCGTTCCACTCCGATGGTTGTCTTATGGCTCTCAGAAGAAATCTTGTCACCCTTCAGGGTAAGAGTCTGATAGGTTCGCTCTTCTCCGGGCTTGTCGCCTTTGGCAACATACTCACGCTGCTGGATGGTGGTAATGGTTGTAGCATATGTACTGGGACGTCCTATACCCAACTCCTCCAACTTACGTACAAGACTGGCTTCATTGTATCGGATGGGACGCTGGGCAAAACGCTGTGTAGCAACGATGGTATTTCTCTGCAAGGAATCACCAATAGCCAAAGAAGGAAGAACACCTTCTGCATCCGCATCAGACTGATCCGTTTCATTCTCCGTCTCTTTATATACGCGCAAGAAACCATCAAACTTCACAACCTCACCATTTGCGACGAAGTACTCATCTAAGCCTTCAATGCCGATTACCACCTGTGTCTTCTCAATCTCGGCATCTGCCATCTGGCTGGCAATCGTACGCTTCCAGATCAGGTCGTACAACTTACGTTCCTGCTGCGTGCCTTCTATCTGAGACTGATCCATATAAGTGGGGCGGATAGCTTCATGAGCTTCCTGTGCACCTTTCGAGCTGGTCTGATACTGACGGGTCTTTACATATTCCTTTCCCATCTGCTCCGCAATAACCTGTTTGCTGGCACCCAGACACAGTTTACTCAGGTTCACGCTATCGGTACGCATGTAGGTGATACGTCCGCTTTCATATAGATGCTGAGCTACCATCATAGTTTGAGCTACGGTAAAGCCCAACTTGTGAGCAGCTTCCTGTTGCAGTGTACTGGTAGTGAATGGAGGAGCGGGAACTCGCTTCTGGGGTTTGGTAGTAATATCCTGAACTGCGAAGTTTACCTTGCTGCACTTCTCCAGAAAGGCTTCAGCCTGTTCCTGGGTGGCAAAGCGTTGGTTGAGCTCAGCCTTTACCTCACAGCCGTCAGCATTCGTAAAGATACCCGTGATACGGAAGTTGTCCTCGCCGCTGAAATTCTGAATCTCACGTTCACGCTCTACGATAAGGCGGACAGCAACGCTCTGGACACGACCGGCACTCAGGGCAGGTTTTACCTTACGCCACAGTACAGGACTAAGTTTAAAACCAACAATACGGTCAAGGACACGGCGGGCTTGCTGGGCATTAACCAGATTCAGATCTATCTTACGGGGATGTTCTATAGCCTCCAGAATGGCAGGCTTTGTGATTTCGTGAAAGACAATTCTGCGGGTGTTATCGGGGCGTAGTCCCAGAACCTCATACAAATGCCAACTGATGGCTTCTCCTTCGCGGTCCTCATCGGAAGCCAGCCATACGGTGGTTGCCTCTTGGGAGAGTTTCTTCAGATTCTCTACTACGCTTTTCTTGTCAGTCGGTACTTCATATTGAGGAGCGAATGTGTTAACATCTACACTGAAACTCCTTTTCTTTAGGTCACGGATATGACCATAACTTGACACTACTTTATAGTCATCTCCCAGGAATTTTTCTATAGTTTTTGCCTTTGCCGGGCTCTCCACTATTACCAGATTTTCCTTCATCGTTTGTTCTGTTTTATCAATTGCGGCGGCAAAGGTACTGCATTTTTTTATTCTACACCTTATATATTATGGATTTTTTTTGCTAAAATATGTTGCACGCCTTTTCTTATGGAGGTTAAACCAAAGGTTTCCGGTTTTACATCTTCCCAGGGGATCCACATAATTTCTGCCGCATCATCTGCTGCAATAGCATTTTGCGTGCTGTTTACATGGCAGAGGTAGAACATATCTATGGTATGGATATCCAATCCCCCATACGGATAGATATTGGGAATGGAGAATAAGAACTTCACGCTATCCACGCTGAGGCCTGTTTCTTCCCTGACCTCACGCACCACTCCCTCTTCGCTGGTCTCATAGCAGTCGCTAAACCCACCAGGCAAATCCAATGTTCCCTTGGCAGGCTCTTTAGCTCTGCGCACAACGAGCAGCTCATTCTTCTCATTTACAATCACTGCAACAGTACTGGCACTGGGATTGAAGTAATAAACAAAACCGCAAGCCTCGCAGCGTTTGCTTTTGCCGTTATTCACAACAAATCTGTCCGAACCGCATAAGGGGCAAAAATGGAACTTGTCAAGAGGATGTTGGGGCATATCTATATGTTTTTTGTCATTTTTGAGTTGCAAACTTATAAAAAAGATGCAGAATTAACAACTATCAACAGTTTTTTATGCCAACATAACTAAGAAAAAAGTATCTTTGTCTTTTGGAAACATTAAATACACGTCTAACAAAAAAAGATTTTAAGACTTATGAGTTTTCTTTCTGATTGGTTTATCCAACTTGACCCAGCCCTTCGCTTTTACTGGGGCATCGCTATTTTTGCATCTATCGTAGTTGTTATCCAGATGACCATGTCTTTTGCCGGCATGGGCGACATAGATTCGGGTGATGCCGATATCGATTTCAGCACTGATACAGACAGCCTGGACGATGCAGGAAGTATGCATCTGCTTTCTATCCGTAACATTTTCTATTTCTTGCTAGGATTTGGCTGGGCAGGTGTAAGTTTGTGGAATACTATTTTCAATGCCTTTGCCCTCTGTTTCGCATCTATCCTGGTAGGTTGCCTTTTTGTTGCTATCTTTATCTTCCTCTTCCGCCAGATGATGAAGCTTCAGAGCAACGGAGCCTTCAACATCAATGATGCTGTTGGCAAGGTATGCGATGTCTATCTGCGCATCCCCGGGAAAAACGAAGGCTTAGGAAAGGTACAGATCAGTTTCAACGGCTCTGTTCAGGAATTGGATGCCCGAACCGTGGGAGAATCCATACCCTCAGGCGCTAAGGTGCGCGTGTTACGCGTAATAGATAAGAAAGTACTAGAGGTGGACAGCCTCACCCCCGACCCCTCTCCGAGGAGAGGGGAGAACCCTGAGGAGGTTGTTGAGAGTTGAGAGTGTAGAGTTGAGAGACAGTTTAAAAAGTAAATAGTGCCGCCACTGGCGGAGTAAAATAGTACTTCAAACCTGCTACTCTAAACTAAAACACTGACTCTAAACTCTAAAGGCTGCGATTAAGCGAGAGAAGAGTGAAGCTCGCTTTAACTCTTCCGAGCGTGAGCAGGCTCGAAACGAAGTTTCAACACTGACTCTAAACTCTAAACTCTAAACTCTAAACTTTAAATTTAACAACCGCCCTTTTTCACTCCCCCAAAGGGGGAGATGGAGGGGGCCAAATTTAAATATCATGTTTCAAGATCCATTAACCCTAATTGTGGTTTGCGCCATCCTGGTGGTGGCAATTGTGGCCTTCCTGGCCAATCGTTACAGAAAGTGTCCTGCCGATAAGATTCTTGTCATCTACGGTAGTGGAAATGGTGGCAAGAAATCGGCTAACTGTGTTCATGGCGGCGGTGCCTTTGTTTGGCCCGTTATCCAGGACTATGCTTACATGAGCCTGACTCCCATTGGCATCGACGCCAACCTTACCAATGCTCTGTCCCGTCAGAACATTCGTGTGGACGTACCCTGCCGCTTTACCGTAGGTATCAGCACAGACCCCGAGTACATGAATGCTGCCGCTGAGCGTCTGTTGGGGCAGTCTGCCAACCAGATTCAGGAGATGGCCCGCGATATTCTCTTCGGACAGTTGCGTCTGGTTATCGCTACCATGAGTATCGAGGAGTTGAACTCCGACCGTGACAAGTTCCTGGAGGCTATTACAGCCAACGTTGAGGTCGAGCTGAAGAAGATCGGTCTGAAGCTTATCAACGTAAACGTTACCGATATCAAGGACGAGAGCGGCTATATCGAGGCGCTCGGTCAGGAGGCTGCTGCCAAGGCTATCAACGAGGCTAAGGTGCGCGTAGCCGAGCAGGAGAAGATTGGTGAGATTGGTAAGGCTGAGGCTATCCGTGAGACACGTATCCGTACTGCTGCAGCTAATGCCGAGGCTGTAAAGGGTGAGAACGAGGCAAAGATCAACATCGCCAACTCAGACGCTGTGCGTCGCGAGAACGAGGCAGAGGCGCTCCGTCGTGCCACTGCTGCTGAGAATGTAGCTCAGGCTCACGCTTTGGAGGAGTCTTACGCTGCTGAGCAGAAGGCCGAGGAAGCTCGTGCTTCTCGTGAGCGTGCTACCCAGAATGCCAACGTTATTGTTAAGCAGGAGATCGAGAAGAAGCGTTTGGTTATTGAGGCTGAGGCTGCTGCCGAGCAGAAGCGCGTCAATGCCAAGGGTGAAGCTGATGCTATCTATGCTAAGATGGAGGCAGAAGCTAAGGGTCTTTTCCAGATTCTGACCAAGCAAGCCGAAGGTTACGACAAGATGATTCAGGCTGCAGGTGGAGATGCCACCAAGGCTTACACCCTGTTGCTTCTGGAGAAGCTGCCTGAACTCGTTAAGACACAGGTTGAGGCTATCAAGGGCATCAATATCGACAAGGTTACCGTTTGGGACAACGGAGGCAATGCCGATGGTAAGGGCTCCACAGCCAACTTCCTTTCCGGTCTCATGAAGAGCGTTCCTCCCTTGAACGAACTCTTCGAGCAAGCAGGCATGTCCCTCCCCGAGTACTTGGGGAAGAAAAACAGCCTCACCCCCGACCCCTCTCCGGGGAGAGGGGAGAAACCTGAGGAGGTTGTTGAGAGTTGAGAGTGAAGAATCAGCCTCACCCCCGGCCCCTCTCCGAGGAGAGGGGAGGCTCAAACGACTAATGAGTGAAGAGTAAAAGTGAAGAATCTTAATTAGACTCTAGCTCCCTCTCCTCGGAGAGGGTTGGGGTGAGGCTTCTAAACTTTAAACTATAAACTATCCATTAACCCACCCTTTCATCTCTCCCCCAAAGGGGCGACTGGGGTATTAGAGGAGCCACTGAATGCGGCTCCGACCCCACAAAGGGGAACGAATCCCCATTCGTGACGGAGGGAGAGGGAGGGGGCCAAACTAAAACATCATGAAAAAGTACATTGCTGAATGTATCGGTACGTTTGTACTGACATTCTTGGGCTGCGGAGCAGCCGTCAGTCTTGGTTGTGGAACTCCTGAAGGTGGCATCGCTGCAGTCGTAGGAACAGCTATCGCCTTTGGCCTCTCTGTCGTAGCTATGGCTTATACCATCGGCGGTATTTCCGGTTGCCACATCAATCCTGCTATCACACTGGGCTGCCTGATTACAGGTCGTATCAGTTGCAAGGATAGCATTGGCTACATCGTGGGACAGGTTGTTGGTGCAATCATTGCAGGTGCAGCCTTGGCAGCTATCTACGGAGTAGAGAGTGGCCTTGGTGCCAATGGCATTGGAGCTGGTTGCAATGGCGCAGCCATAACAGCGCTCAACGTTGAGATTGTCCTCACAGCCCTCTTTGTGCTGGTGGTACTGGGTGCAACTCACAAGACCAATGGTATTACAGGCAACTTTGCCGGTCTGGCTATCGGCTTGTCGCTCATTCTCATCCATTTGGTGGGTATTTACTTCACAGGTACGAGTGTCAATCCTGCACGTTCCATAGGTCCCGCCGTCTTTGTTTGTGGCGATGCATTGGCTAATGTATGGATATTTATTGTTGGTCCATTTGTTGGTGCCATAGTAGCTGCAGGCCTATGGAAACTGATAGAAACAAAGGAGGAATAAAGGTTATTATTAAAAAAACAAGCTAAAAGTTTTGCGGATTCAGAGAAATGTCATACCTTTGCACCCGCAAAAGCCCAGATGGCGGAATCGGTAGACGCGCTGGTCTCAAACACCAGTGGGGCAACCCGTGCCGGTTCGACCCCGGCTCTGGGTACTTTTCAAAAAGAGTGTGCTGCAAATGCGGCACACTCTTTTTTTTATCTTAGAATATCCGTTCCATCAGTTGCCACTTCTCATCGCTTCTGGCATTTGCAGCACATCCTTGGAACTGACTTACGTATGCTTCCCATTCTGCTTGTCGTGGCAGCGTCGCCAGACGAGCCATATCACGCTTAAAGTCAAAATCGTCCACCGTATCCATGATCATAAACAGATTACGCTCACGACGGAAGATCTGCATATCCACGATACCCACCTCACGCTGACCTTGAATAATCTCGGGCCACACATGTGCATGAGCCTCCACATACTTTTCTATCATCTCTGGGTTATCTACCAGAGTAAGCGTCTGACAATAACGTTTCATATTTTGTTTAGTTGTCTGGGAGATTTGTTTTCCGTTAACCTAAAAGCCCGCTCTTCGAATCGTAAGCCGGATGGCTTCAGGATGTGCCGCAGCAAATTGTTCGCTATCGCTCACCACGCAGGCCAAGTATCCTCCACCACCTGCTCCCGGCATCTTCCATGCCAATACTCCGGGCACCTTTGACCACTTATCAATAACATCTTGGATACTCTCAACTTTTCCAACTGTCTCTAAACTCTCAACTCTACACTCTACACTCTCAACTGGATTAACCATCCCCGGGAACATAGCCACTTGTGCGTTGAAGCTGTCCGCATAGGCCTTTGCAAACGCTTGCAGGTCCTGCCTCATGATAGCCTCCCAGCAATCGTCTGCAGCTTGGGTCAGCGCTTTCACCTTGGGCTCTGTGATATCCTTGCCCTCCAATACAGAACAGCCAGGCTGACGCGGCTCCATAGGTATCATCACTAAATGGCTTTCCAACCAACGGAGCACAGCCTCATCGTTGCAGGTCTCTATCTTCTCAGGCCAGAAGCGATTGTTGTAGTAGTGTCGGCAAAGTCCCGGGATGCAGATGCCAATGCTGTCCTGTGCCCCTGAGATGATACCGTCCGAACGTTCCGGATCGTTCTCGAAGCAGAACACCAGCTTCGCCAGCATCTCGGGTTCCATATTGGGCAACTGGTAAGGCCAAATCTTCTTGATCATGTTGCGCGTACTGGTACTCAGACCGCAGCGTTCCCGTACTTCGAATGTAGGTTCCAGACTGATGGTGATGGCCCATCCTGGAGCATAGCACGACACATACGTCTGGTCTATCCATGTGCCGGCAAGGTCCAGGCGTACAGGTATCTGGCTCTCCGTTTTCTTCAGGTCGGTACTCGATCTGGCTTGCAATCCCTCCTGTGGCACGCGTTTCAGCACCACATACTCTATACCGTGTTCCTCGCAGAATCTCTTCTTTTCATCATTCCCGCCATCCTCATTTACCACCAGCACATCCGGTCTCAAGGCTTCTACGGTAGGAACGAAATCCATCACCCCACTGCCGGCATTAATGTAAGCATCCTTGACATAGCGGATGCTCTTCACCATGAACAGGCGTTCCTGTTCGCTATAGATGGTTTTATTGTGTTTATAGCCCTCTATGGTTTTGTCGGATCCTATCCCTACATATAAATCTCCATACTGGGCTGCTTGTCTGAAGAATTCCACATGACCGCTATGCAGCAAATCATAGCAACCTGATACAAAAACTTTCTTAGCCATTTGTCTTTCTTATAGATAATGCAACTGCAAAAATACGATTTTTCTCCACACCTCTCATAAAAATATGCGTATTTTTCATACCTTTGTGGACAGAAACATAAAAGTTAATATGCCAACAGCCAAAGATATCATCTCATATATGGAGTCGCTGCAGAACGAGAAACAGCGACGGATACTCATGGGTTTCTTCAAAACAGCACCGGGCCAGTATGGCGAGGGTGACGAGTTCCTGGGCCTGAAAGTACCACAGACCCGCGAAGTGGTAAAGAGTGCGGCTCAAGATTTTGTCTTGAGCGAAATTCCCGAACTCCTTCTAAACCGCTGGCACGAGGTGCGCCTCTGCGGCTTCCTAATCCTCGTTTCGAAGTTCGAGAAACTGGCCACCAAACGCCTGGAGAACAATCCCGATGCCATCGCCAAGCGCGATGAGATTGTCCAGCTGTACCTGCAATATGCCGAGCAGGCCAACAACTGGGACTTGGTGGACCTGTCCGTGCATAAGATTCTCGGCCATTGGCTGTTGCTGCCCTCTAATCTGGGCGACAGAGATTATAAGATAAAGGTATTAGACGAGCTGGCCACTAGCCCCTGCCTCTGGAAACAGCGTATGAGTATGGTCTGTACGTGGAAAACCTCGCAGATGGGCGACCCTACGTGGTGTCTGCGTTATGCAGAAATCCACCTGCATCACCCACACGACCTCATGCATAAAGCTGTGGGGTGGATGCTTCGCGAGATGGGCAAGCGTGTTTCTATGGATCTTCTTCGAGACTTCCTGCAGCAGCATGTTCAGGAGATGCCTCGCACCATGCTTCGGTATGCCATAGAGAAGATGCCGGAAGACGAACGACAATATTGGATGAAGCGATGACCTCTTATCTGAACGTAGAGAATATAGAACGGAGCAAGGATGGAGTGGAGTATCATCCGCTACGTCCTTTCTTGCCTGAGAATGCCCGAGTGCTTTTCCTGGGCAGTTTCCCGCCCCAGCGCAAGCGTTGGTGTATGGATTTCTACTACCCCAACTTCATCAACGACCATTGGCGTATTGAGGGTCAGATATTCTTTGGCGACAAGAACCATTTTGTGGACCTCGAGGCCAAACGCTTCAAGATAGACCAGATTGTTGCCTTCTGCCAGGAAAAAGGCCTTGCTTTCTTTGATACCTCCACAGCCATCCGACGTTTGCAGGATAATGCCTCAGACAAGTTCCTCGAGGTAGTAGAGCCAACGGACATCCATGCCCTTATCTCCCAACTCCCTCACCTTCGTGCCATTGTCACCACAGGTGAGAAGGCTACCGAAACCATCTGCACCTACTTTGACATTCCAGAAATCCCAAAAGTAAATACGTTTGTTCATTTATCCCCCTCGCCCACGGATGAGTTCCCCTCGCCCACGGGAGAGGGGTTAGGGGTGAGGCCGCTAGGGGTGAGGCCTTTTCTCTTCCGCCTCCCCTCCTCCTCACGCGCCTACCCCTTGTCTTTTGATAAGAAGGTAGAGGCATACCGCAGGATGTTTAGTCTTTTCCTGTCGGATTTTCAAGAAACAGAATAGCTTTCACCCACCAACTTTAGCTAAAAAACCTCCATTTCATCGTATATTCCCCCTCCCCCCCCCTCTCCTCGGAGAGGGGTCGGGGGTGAGGCCGGGGTTAGGGGTGAGGCTGTTAGGGGTGAGGCTGTCGTGGGTGAGGCTGACAACCCAATTCATTACATTTTGTACAATTTGCAACATACTCGTACCGAAATTTGTGTATTTGTACCTATTTTTTTCATAATTTTGTATGGTTTTTTACGCGAAAGCAGTAGCGTGCATGTATTTTATAGGTATTATTTGTATTATGAAAAAACATCTACACAAGAGCCGGAGGCTGACAGTAGCATTGCTTGTTGCACTGTTTACCTCTACCGCATGGGCTGAGTTTACGCCCATCGATCTCACGTTCTCAGGCAGAGGCGAAAGTGCCAACGTCCAGAAGGTGACAGTTACGAATCTCTCTCATCCCGAGATTGCTCCCGTTACCCTTAGTGGTACAGACATTCTGCGTCTTGCTGACGAGGAAACCATTACTCCCATTGAGAGTGTGGAGGAGACGAAGGTTATTTCCGAGCCTATCCTCACCCCCAACCCTTCAGAAGGAGACGGCACCCTTATCTTTGATGCCAAGCAGGATGGCCCTGTACACATCAGCGTTTACACAGCAAGTGGAATGTTCCTGGAGGCTGCTACGCTGAATGTAAGCAAGGGTCGTAACACAGCCCGCATTCCCTCACAGGGCAAGGGTATTTATATCGTAAACGTAGAGGGTCAGGGCGTCAATAGCAGCACACGCTGGATTTGCAACGGAAGCAAGTCCTTCAGCGGCATTGCCCTTGGAGGTGCTCAGCAGTGGGGCAAAACGAATCTGTCCAAGAGGAGCACATTTAAGGCTCCTGCACAGGGAAAAGCTGCAGAGCTTACAGACGTTGTGCTGATGCAGTTTACTCCTGGCGATATCCTGCGCTTTGAGGGTACCAGCGGCAAGATGCGTACCATCATGCACATGGCTCCAGAGTCATCACACGACGTTACCTTCGACTTCTTCAAGTGCGAGGATGCCAACGGCTACAACTACCCCATCGTCCGCATCGGCGATATGCTGTGGATGCTGGAGGATTTGCGCCCACAGAATATAAGCGGACTGACCAAGGTCAGCAGCGCCAACATCTGGAAAGAGATGGGCGACTACGAGGCTGCAGAGTTCGTAGTGGGTGATCGTGCTTACTACACCACACAGGGTGGTCGTCTGGCTATGCCTGAAGGTTGGGAGATGCCTTCCCTCGACGAGATTTATGGAATGGTAAAGGACCTGGGCAACGATAGCCTGAAATTAGGCGACTTCCTGAAAGACCGCGACACAGAATGGCCCAAGCAATTGATTGAAGGCCCCGATACCCTTCACATGCAGCTGATGGCCAATGGTTTCGTAAATAGAGATGGTGAGTTGACGAGCGACGAGGTAACAGGTGCTTGGCCCACTCGTACCACCATCAGTCACGGATGTCCCGCAACGTTCGAGATTAGCGCACTCAATTCACGCTTCCGTCCTTTGATCATTCACGACAAGCGTTGTGCCTTTACTGTACGTGGCTGCCGTCCAGCACCATCTGTTTATCAGGAGATGTTGCAGCAAGTATTCAAGACCGACGAGGAGTCTAACAACACTCGCCGCAGAATTCCCATGCAGCTGGTGAACAGCAACGGTCCCCTTGGAAGCTATTACACTTACGGTTCGGACCGCAATAGTATTTTCCTTGACTTTAGTGCGGTTCAGTTTAATTCAAGCATCAACGAGCAACGTTCGGGTGTACTCTATAAACATAAGTACAATGGTAACTGGTTGTTTGAGTCCAAGAATCTGGTGCCACTGGATGTCAACGGAGCCTATTGCAACAACCACCTGCGCAAGGTGGCAGCCCAAGGCAATGCCGATGGTTACGAGAATGTGGTCTATGCATCGTGGAGCCGTCCGTTCAAACAGAATTTCAACGGTGACCACGTAAATGGCGAAGGCATTGTCAATTTAACTGTTTTTGGAGACTCTACGAAAAACCATTCCATCCTCAATGGCTATGCCACACGTCCGCTGCTCGATGCCGATGGTAACGAATATAAGTGGAAAATGCCATATTATGGAATGGGTGCTTTTCTAGCCGACAACGGCGAAAAGCAACTTTATTGGATAGAAGTGGGATGTGAATATTATGCCCGTGCCTTCAACCTGAAGTGTATTCAGGACCAGACGGGCGACGGTGTTGATGAGATTGTGATGAACGTCGGCAACAAGATTGCCATTTTCGATGGTGCTACGCTCCGCTGCATCCGCGAACGGGAGTATGCTGACGAAGGCAGCGATGTCGGCACAGCCAACCTGCGCTTCGATGTGGCAGATGTAAACGGCGACGGTTTCGAGGACATCGTCCTGCTCCTCAACAAGAACATAGAATTGGGCTATCTCTATGTATATAGCCAAGGTCAAATTGATCAGGAGCCTGTCTTTACGAAAACCATTGGCTCTTCGTGTCTTTTCTGCGACGTAAAAGTGGGTAACATGAGTGGGAACGACTTACCAGAGATTGCCTTCCTGACACGAGGAAGAGTCAGTGAAACTAAGTTACAGAAGACAGGCTATCTGTATGTGTCGCGCTTGGAATATGACGAGGATATGAAGCTGAAGGAAAAAGTAGTCCTGCCAAGAACAAGCGTTGACTGTTTTGCCACAAGAAACGAGCAGTGTTTCCGTGTAGGTAATATGGACCTGGTATTTGGCTATTTCCGCGGACATAGCTACAATCAGGACCTCGTTGTAGGCGATGGTCTGTGGCGCTTTGATGACGAGCTACAGAAGCCCACCTATCGTTTCCAGATTATGCCGAATGTAAAAACCACGAACTCTGTTCCTGCAGATGCCATCATGGCAGTTCAGACCAGAGACGATGACAAAGAAACCCTTGTTTATATCTGGAACATCCCCATAGGCGTTGATCGGAAGTCTTCATCCAAGAATCCCTATTATAACACGTTGGCCGAGTTCCAGGAAGTATGGCTCACAGATAATGGTAATAAGGTGAACACCAATAATAGCTTCAATACGGATTGCTTCGGTTGGGGAAACGTTGGTGCCAGCTATAATGATTGGAAGAGTACGGAACAATCAAGGTACTACACGGGGAAGGATAATGGTGTGGAAATGATTTCTCACCCCGTATTATGCAAATTCGTAGATCGCGAACGCGCCAAGCATTTCCGCTTCATCAGTCACGAGGTAACCTTCAGCGAGCCACGTATCTACGCCGCCATTGCAGCAGCACCCTACTACAAGGACCTTGATGGATCAGACAATGCTGAGACCTCTTGGGGTAAGAACAGCTCCGATGGTACCAACACATCCAGGTCAGACTCTTGGGGTGGGTCTATTATCGCGGGATACGAGCACTCGTACAGCGCGCCTTTCCTTAGCTCTATGAAGGCTGGTGTGGAGTTCACCGCAAAGGTTACTGCCAGCGCAGGCATCGCTACAGGCCACGAGGAGACAACCACCTATGGCCAGAGCTACTCGGCTATCAAGGATCATGTGGTAGTAATGCAGGCCATGCCCTACGATACCTATACCTACGAGATAATCGGCAGCGACGAACCCGACGATCTGGGAGCTGCCTTTATCGTTTCCATGCCACGCACCCGCAGGTTTGTCGGTGTTAAGTTAGAGGACTACGTACGCCTTACTGCCGACCAGAAGGGTGTAGCCAGACCTCAGCGTCATCTGACGGCAACAGCTGGTGTTCCCAGCAGCTATCCAGTGAACTACAACAGCTATCCCATGCTCATTGACAAGAAGCATCCCTTCTTGCAAGGTCGTGACCTCAATGGTGACGAAACCCTCGAGATGGTAGGAACAGGCGGCACCACCACACGTTCCATCAGCCTTGCCACCAGCGACTACGACTCCAACTCTGTAGAAGTAGGCGTTGAGACAGAACTTGTTGCCACCATCATGGGCGTTAAGGCTGGTGTAGGCTTCAACTACAACCACACCAACGAAAGCACCCATACTATCGGCAAGGAGTTTGCCGTTTCAGGAACTGTGCCTGGTCTGCCATCTCTCAACGATCCCAAGCACCCGCAATTCCGTTGGAACCTGGTATGGTACTACGTTCAGGATGGAAAGGAAATCTATCCCGTAGTAAACTATTGCGTTAGACCTTTCTAAAGGTTCTTCCCTTACAAAAAGTGAGCTGACCATCTTTTTGGTCAGCTCACTTTGTTAGTTTAGAGTTGAGAGTGTAGAGTTTAGAGACAGTGGTAAGTGTAGAGTGTAGTGTTTAGTGCTTATTTTAGTGTAGAGTTTAACTAGTTTATCACTTCATACTTTCAACTATCAACTTTTTCAACTGCCTCTCAACTCTAAACTCTACACTCTCAACTAAGTCTCCCTCTCTTTTCGGAGAGGGGCCGGGGGTAAGGCTACCCTTTCCTCCTAAAATAATCATTGTACATCTTTATGCCAAAGACGATGCAACTGCAAGTACAGGTCACCAGGTTGGTGAGAAACAACGACCATAGGATCTCCGGCTTATGGAGCAGCCCCTGGAGCATAAAGGCGAAGGCACCTACCGCCATCATCAGGAAGGTAGGTAATGCTATGCCGTCCGTGTTACGTGTTCTGATGGTTGTTATTGCTTGGGGCAGATAGCCCAATATCATGCCGATGGTGGCTACCCAGCCACATATCTCAAAAACTATTCCTTGTTCCATGGTAATCAACTTATTGGTATGATACTGCGAAAGTACAAAAAAAGTCCGGTGAGCCAAAAGATTCACCGGACTTTTTTATATGGATGAGACGGATTAAGCCTCAGCCTCTTCGATATTTGCCTTGAAGTTAACCAGATCCTCTACCTGGAATGCCTTGATGTAAGCACTCTTACCGAATACATCCTCTTCAGTCATGCGCACATATACGTTGGCACTCTTGGCAAAGAGCTCAGGAGCCTTGCTGGCATCACGGATGATCAGGAGTGACATTACCAACTCAGCTGTCATATCGTACAGACGGCGAGCCAGGAAGTCCTGTGCATCCTGATTCTCCAGCCCCTTCACATATGCAAGAGCCTCCTCATATACAGGAATCAAAGCATCAACGCGAGCCAGGAGAGCCTCAGCATTGAAGTCCCCCTCGCCCACGGGAGAGGGGTTAGGGGTGAGGCCGCTCCTCATATCCTTTATATTCTGAAGCATCGTTCCGTTGGTGATGTAGCGGATAGCAGCTACAACCTGCAGCTGAGTGGTA
>JAEEGL010463550.1_pt1 | contig 22243 bp, 10 predicted proteins | sample 9134231 | NCBI WGS metagenome assembly JAEEGL01 (sample SAMN16246548, study PRJNA631951) | gut metagenome | biome: gut microbiome; feature: rumen; material: fiber-attached | host: Bos | place: Iran: Karaj | collected 2018-10 | reverse complement strand
ATTCTGAAGTCGATAACCGGAAGGGATGACTTCCGCTACGATGAGAACCTCGCATACTGCGGCCTGAGCTCTCTCACGGCAATCAAATTCACGTCGGAAGTGATGGGAAGGTTTGGCGTCGATTTGGATGTGATTTCGATGCTGGGAGGATGCTCCATCGCCTCGGTATCGGATGAGATAATCTCCAAGCTGGTGGAGAAATCCGCTTCGGCGCCCGCGGAGAGGAAAGAGCTCAGGGACATGTACCCTCTTACCGGCCCGCAGATGGGCGTATACCAGGCATGCTACGCGGATCCGGATACGGTGATGTACAACCTTCCGATGCAGGCCAGAATCCCGAAGAGCCAGCTGTCCGGCCGGAGTATCGATGATATAATCAGGAAGGTAGTAGAAGCCCATCCGGGCCTAAAATGCACCATCGGCCACGACGGCAAAGGGGAGCCGTGCATGATCCCCCACCCGGACGCGGAAGTCAGGATAGAGCGCATGGGAGGCTCGGAATCCGATCTGGAGGCATACCGCGGAACGTTCGTGAGGCCATTCGACCTGTCCGAGAGCCTGTACAGGATCGTGACCTTCGATATCGGCGATGATATCGCGCTGCTTATGGACTTCAGCCACATCATGTTCGACGGATCGTCCAGTCTGGTCCTGATGGACGACATAAAGGCCGCCATATCCGGGAGAGATCCGATAGCCGAGACTTACACCATGTTCGACCTCTCGGACGAGGAATCGGAACGTGCTGGGTCGGGAGACTATAGTCGTTCTTTGAAGTACTATAGTGAACTTCTGTCTGATGTGGACGGAACATCCCTGATACAGAGGGACGCCTATGGCGATACCAAGTCCAAAGGCCACCTGAGATCCAAGCTGAATCTGCGGCCGGAAAGCCTCAAGACGTTCGTAGAAGCGTCTGGATCCACGGAGAACGCATTCTTCCAGTCGGTGATGGGCTTCGCCCTGTCCAGATTCAACTGCACCGACGATTCGTGCCACGCCACGGTGCACAACGGCAGAAAAGGAGGGAGAACCTCGCGCTTGGTGGGGATGCTTGTCAAGACGCTTCCGGTCGTAGCCAGATACGATCTTGACGAAAGCCCGGGCGCGCTGGTAAAGCGCATGGCAGACCAGCTGGCAGCCTCGATGCGGAACGACATCGTGCCTTTCTCGGAGATCAGCTCCCGCTTCGGCGTGACATCGGATGTGCTCTTCGCTTACCAGGGGATCCTGGATGATGAGGGCGTCCTCGACTCCCAGATGGAGATAAAGGATGTCAAAAACGCGCTGACCGTCCAGGTCTATCCCATGAAGGACGGCTTCCTCATTGATTTGGAGTATGACGCCTCGATGTATTCGAAAGGCATCATGGAAAGCTTCCTCGATGTCCTGCAGAGATGTTCGACGGATTTCATCGGATCGCCGACGCTGAGGGACGTCGCCATCGCCGGGGAAGATGACATCGCCCTGCTGAAGCGCGTGAACTCCACAGATTCGGATTATGACAGAAATAAGACTATAGTGGATTTATTCAGAGAAAGGGCAAAAGAGCGTCCAGATCGCCCGGCTGTTGAGTTTAATAGTACTATAGTCTCCTATTCGGAACTGGACAGGATATCGGACCACATCGCTTCGTTCATCGCGTCCAAAGGCATAGGCAAAGACCGGTTCGTCGCCATCCTGGTCCCGAGATCCGAATCCATGGTCATAGCGGCGATGGGCGTGGTGAAATCGGGCGCGGCATATCAGCCTCTGGATCCGACCTATCCGGAAGAGCGCCTCCTGTACATGATGGGAGACTCCGACGTCAAACTGCTGATCGCCGACCGCTCCTTGGCTGGCCTGGTCCGCGGATACGAATGCGACGTGCTGTACACAGACGAATTCGATGAAAGATTCGGAGGCCAGGCGCCGGACGTCCGCTCCCTGTCTCCCTCCCCGAAAGACGCGTTCGTTATCCTGTACACATCCGGAACCACCGGCAAACCCAAAGGGTGCGTCCTGGAAAACGGGAACATAGCTGCCTTCGCGAACTGGTACGGCGATGAGATCGGCCTGGGCCCAGAATCCAAATACGCGACGTACGCCAGCTTCGGATTCGATGCGTGCATGATGGACACAATGGTGCCCCTCTCCCGTGGATCCTGCGTATGCGTCATCCCGAACGAGATCCGCAGCGACCTCGCCGCGATGGACTCCTTCTTCACGGAGAAAGGAATCACCCACAGCTTCATGACCACGCAGATGGGCAGGATGTTCATGGAGACCGCCCAATGCAGATCTCTGAGCCACTTCTGCACGGGCGGAGAAGCTCTGGTGCCGCTGAACCCACCGGATTGGGTTGAATTCCGCAATCTGTACGGCCCCACGGAGACCACAGTCAGCGTAACATCATTCATCGTCAGAGACGACAGCCCTCTCTTGCCGATAGGGAAGCCGAACACAAACGTCAGGGTGTACGTCCTGGACAGCGACCGCAGGATAGTGCCGACTGGCGCGTGCGGGGAACTCTGCATAAGCGGGCCGCAGGTATTCAGAGGGTATCTCAACAACCCTGACAAAACCGCCTCCGTCCTCGTGGACAACCCGTATTCAGACGGGCCGGACCACCGGAAGCTTTACAGGACAGGAGACATCGTCCGTCTCCTTCCCGACGGCAACATAGATTACATAGGCCGGCGCGACGGAATGGTGAAGGTCCGCGGATTCAGGATAGAGCTCACCGAAGTCGAAAGGGCAATCCGCGCCTTCCACGGCATCAAAGATGCGACGGTGCAGGCCTTCGACGCCCCGTCCGGCGGGAAGCAGATCGCGGCGTACGTCGTCTCCGACGAAAAGGTGGATATCAAAGAATTGGAGAGCTTCATCCTCAGCACCAAACCGCCGTACATGGTCCCGGCGGTCACGATGCAGCTGGACAGCATCCCGCTCACGGTCAACAGCAAGGTCGACAGGAGGAAGCTCCCAGTCCCGGCGCTGGACTTCGGCAAGGCGACCCCGCCTCAGACGGAAACTCAGAAGCGCATATTCAAGATAGCAACGGAAGTGCTGGGCACGGATAAGTTCGGGATAGACACGGATCTGTTCCATGCCGGGCTCACATCCATAGGCAGCATCCGCTTCAACGTCCTGCTCTCCGATGAGTTCGGAATCCCCTTCAAATCGAAGGACATCAAAGAGAACAGCACCATCGAGAAACTTGAGAAACTGATAGAAAGCTCCGCCCCCGCCAAAACCTACGGGATCCAGGACGACTATCCCCTCACCAAATCGCAGGAAGGGATATTCGTAGAATGCATGGCCAGGCCGGAAAGCACCGTCTACAACATCCCGCTGCTGATCAGGTACGACGATTCGATCGATGAAGGAAAGCTGAAGGCGGCCATCGTCAAGGCGGTGAACGCCCACCCCTTCATGATGGCGACGATTTTCGCCGACCAATCCGGGGACATCCGCCTGCTCAGAAAAGGCCTGCCGACGTTCTCCGAGGAGGAGATAGAAGAGGTGACCGCAGAGTCCATCGGCTCCCTGATGCCGACGCTGGCCCAGCCTTTCAGACTCATCGGCTCCAGGCTGTTCCGCATCAAGCTGATACACGCCGACAGGAACTACCTGTTCATCGAGATGCACCACATAATCAGCGACGGCACATCGATGAACATACTCACCGAAGACATCACCAAAGCCTATTCCGGCGAAGAGCTGAGCGCAGAGAAGTTCAGCGGATTCGAGGCGTCGCTCAAAGAGGCCGAGGAGAGGACCGATGAGGCCCTGTCGAAGGCGAAGAAGTACTACGATGGCCTTCTGGCCGGATACGACAGAGACTCTCTCCCCAAAGGCGACAGATACCATCCCGATCCGAGTGCCCCCAGCGTTTTCGTGATGGAAAGCGAGCTCAACTCCGCGCCCAAACTGTCCGAGAGCTGCGAGAGAGCCGGGATCACAGTCAACAGCCTCATGCTCTCGGCTTTCGGATTCGTTCTGGCGAAATACAACGGCAACGAGCATTCGGTGTTCACGACGATATACAACGGGAGGAACGACTCCAGAACCATGGATTCAATTTCGATGTACGTGAAGACGCTCCCGGTGCTCTGCGACGTCTCGGATGAGTCGATGTCACCTCTGCGCTTTTCGGAGAAGACCGGTGAGCAGATTCTGAGCAGCATGGCGAACGACATCTACTCATTCGCTGAGATCAGCCGCGAGCTGGAAGTCAAGGCCGATGTGCTGTTCGTCTATCAGGGAGACGGCTTCGGATTCGACAGCTTCTGCGGGAAACCTTCAGAGTCCGTCATGGTGAGCCTCTCCGGAGAGAAAGAACCCATGCTTTTCCAGGCCGTGATCCAGGGCGGCAGACTCGCGTACCAGGTGGAGTACGACAAAGACAGGTTCACAGAGGAATTCATAGGTTCCTTCGCGAGAGCTTTCGATAAGGCTCTGTCCGAGTTCCTGGGATGCGCGACCCTCCGCGAGATCAGCCTTTCTGACGGGAGAACAGCGGAAGCCTTCAGGAAGCTGAACGACACCGATTCGCCTTACGACAGGTCGCTGACCGTCGTCGACATGTTCAGGAAGAATGCCAGGGAGCATCCCGACAGCCTGGCCGTGGTCCACCTCGGCGAGAGCATGACCTACGGGAAGCTGGACGAGGTCACCGACCACATCGCAGGATACGTCAATTCCAAGGGCATCGGCAGGGACGAGTACGTTGCTGTGCTGGTACCCAGATCGATCCACATGGTCGTCGCGGCTGAGGGGATAATAAAGGCCGGAGCGGCATATCAGCCCCTGGATCCGACCTATCCGGAGGAGCGTCTTCTCTTCATGATGAAGGACTCCGACGTCAGGCTGCTGATAGCCGACAGGAAGCTCCGCGATATGGTCCCAGGATATGAGGGGGATGTCCTGTACATCGACGAGATCCCGGGCCTCTGCGCAGGCGAGCGTCCGGACGTGTCCGCATTGGCCCCATCCCCAGAGGACGCGATCATAATTCTGTATACCTCAGGCACCACCGGGACTCCGAAGGGCTGCGTTCTCGAGCACAGGAATCTCTCCAGCTTCCTCAACTGGATGATCCCTGAGGTAAAGCTGGAGAACGGATCGAGATACGCATCGTACGCCAGCTACGGATTCGACGCGTGCATGATGGACATCCACGCATCCCTGTCCAGCGGCGCCACCGTCCACATAATCCCCGACGAGATCCGCAAGGACCTGGCCGAGGTAGACAGATACTTCATCAGCAACGGGATAACGCACGGCTTCATGACCACGCAGATGGGCAGGATGTTCATGGAGACCACCCAATGCAGATCCCTGAAGGCATTCATGTCCGGAGGGGAGAGCCTCGTGCCGCTCAACCCGCCGAAATGGGTCGACTTCTATAACATCTACGGGCCGACGGAATGCACCGTGGACGTCACCACCTTCATTGTGAAGGACGACAGCCCGCTGCTGCCGATAGGAAAGCCGAACACCAATGTGAGGCTCTACGTCATCGACAAGAGCGACAGGATCGTTCCTGTGGGTTGCTGCGGAGAGCTTTGCATCAGCGGGCCCCAGGTGTTCAGGGAATACCTCAACAACCCTGAGAAGACAGCGAAAACCGTCACCAGAAACCCGTTCTCCGACGAGCCCGGACACGAACGCCTCTACAGGACCGGAGACGTAGTACGCCTGCTGCCGGACGGCAACATAGACTACATCGGCCGCCGCGACGGAATGGTGAAAGTCCGCGGATTCAGGATAGAGTTGGGAGAAGTGGAAGGCATCGTCCGCAGCTACGAAGGCATCAAGAACGCCACCGTGAAAGCGTTCGACGACCCCGCCGGAGGGAAGTCGATAACCGCGTACGTAGTCTCAGACAATCCTGTGGATTTCAAAGGCCTTGCAGATTTCATAAGAGCATCCAAGCCTCCGTACATGGTCCCGGCGCATTTCGTGCAGCTGGATTCAATACCCATGAACGCCAACGGGAAGGTCGACAGAAGGAAGCTCCCAGAGCCTTCGTCCGAACCCAGGAGAGCCGGGAAGGAGCCTTCTGATCCGATGGAAGCCAAGCTGTGCGAGATATATGCCAGCGTCCTCGGCCTGAAGAAAGTCTATGCGGACGACGACTTCTTCGAGATCGGCGGTACATCCATCTCCGCGTCCAAGCTGGTGCTGAGCTGCATGAACTCCGGGTTCCCGATAGTCTACAAGAACGTCTTCGACAACCCGTCGCCGGAATCTTTGGCCAAGTTCATCGGGACCTTGGGACAGACCGGCAAGGAGGAAGCCAGGGCGGCGATCGACGAGAGCCCGCTGTCTTGGAACGTAACGGAGAACCTGGATTCCATAAGCTCCCACAGCCCGCGCAGGATCCTTCTGACCGGAGCCACCGGATACCTCGGTTCCCACGTCCTATGGGAGCTTCTGAGAAGGAACGCCAAGCATGTCTACTGCCTGGTCAGAAGCGGGAAGGGCCAGACTTCCGAAGAGAGACTGAAAACCATGTACATGTACTACTTCGGCGGGATGGGCACCGAAGACTCCCTCAGAAACGTCACGGTCATCGACAGCGACATCACCGACCCGAATCTGATGAGCAAACTTGAGGGATGCGAGTTCGACACCATCATCAACTGCGCCGCGGTGGTGAAGCACTTCGCCGCGGACGATTCGATAGACAAGGTGAACGTCGGCGGAGTGACGAATCTCATAGGCGTGGCGGAAAAGACCGGTTCCATCTTGGTTCAGATCTCCACCGAAAGCGTGGCCGGGGAATCCGTCAACGGAAGCATACCTCCCGAACGCAAGATCAGAGAGAATGAGCTGGACTTCGGACAGAACCTGGACAACAAATACGCCCGCTCCAAGTTCATGGCCGAGGAGGAGATCATCAAGGCCATCCCGAGCGGCCTGAAGGCGAAGATAATCCGCGTGGGTAACCTGATGAGCCGCGACAGCGACGGAGAGTTCCAGATCAACTTCGGCACCAACGCGTTCATGAAGCAGATGAAATCCTATGTGAAGCTGGGATTCTTCTCGGTCACCGACATGGACTCAGAGGTGGAGTTCTCCCCCATAGACATGGTCGCGAAGGCCGTCGTCATCCTCGCTGGCACCCCCGATAAGTTTACCGCGTTCCACGTGAGCAACTGCCACAAAGTCCACATGGCAAACGTGCTCAAAGTCATGAGGGACAACGGGATGCCTGTCGAGGTCGTTTCGAAGAAGGAATTCGAGAGAAGGTTCCAGGAAGCGATGAAAGACGAATCCAATGTGGAGTACATCTCCGGACTGATCAGCTATCTGGGCAACGCAGGGGAGTCGCGCAGGTTCGTGGCCGCGGACGATTCGTATACTGTGAAAGCGCTGTACAGGCTCGGATTCTCGTGGCCGATCATATCCGACGGATACATCGACAAGGCGTTCAAAGCCCTCAAGTCCATGAGATTCTTCAGATGAAAGCGCAGAGGAGAGAGCCATGAAGACAAGGACATACTACTCGGAAACAGGCCCCTTGGATGACCCGCGGCTTTACTCCGTCCTTTATGGCAGGATGCCTGATGAGCGCAAAAGGAAAGCGGACAGATTCCTGTTCCATAAGGACAGAAGCCTCTGCGTGGGGACCTGGGCGCTTCTGCGCAAGGCCCTGGAGGATCTCGGGGAAAACCCTGATGCCGTCGCTTTAGAGTATGGAGCCAACGGCAAACCATTCCTGGAGGGATCGTGGGTGAAGTTCAACCTTTCCCACTCGGAGGAAAGGGTGATGTGCTCCGTCTCCGACACGGACGTCGGCTGCGACGTTGAGACGGTAAGATATGCCGGCCTGGACATGGCCCGCAGATTCTTCCACGGCTCGGAATACGATTCCATCGCCGCAGCGGAAGGTACGGAGGAGATGCCGATGCTGTTCTGCCGCTTCTGGACGCTCAAAGAAAGCTTCATGAAAGCCACGGGGCTGGGCATGTCGCTCCCCCTCGACTCGTTCCGCGTGATCCTAGGCGATGACATACGCGCAGAGCAAAGCGTTGACGATAGAGAGTGGCTATTCAAAGAATACGATCCGCATGACGGATACCGCTGCGCCGCGTGCTCCTTCGGCGAGGGCTTCGAGCCTTCGATGAGACGCATAGAACTGACCGAACTGACGCGATACGGACTTGTTTTAACGGACGAACGACAAACAGATCAAAACCTAAAGGATGAGACGATGACCGAGACCGCCGAAAAGAAAGGCATAGCTGGATTCCTTGGCTGTCTATTCAAAAAACCCCCGTCCAATGATGTCTTAGATGAGATCTTAGCTCAGAGAGACAGCCGCGGAGACAGGATTCTGGAAATAATGATTGCCGCGGTTATCCTCATGAACATAGTATGGATCAACCTGGAAGATGAAATGCCGCACATGTATCCGATTAAAATGGATATTCTGTACGCTTCCATAGCCATTATGTTCATATGCGCGGTGGCGTGCATCCTAATCGGAAGCCGCTGGTGGACGAAATACCTTCTGATAGGCTCGATCGCCCTCAATTCGTTCATCATCGTTGGCGTAATAGACCATACCATGATGATCATGATGATCCTGCCGGTGGTATCCAGCTGCATCTACTATCGCAACAATCTGACCAAGGCAATGATCGTCTTATGCGCGTTGTTGATGCTCATCGGACTCTTCCTATACGGCAGCTCATCGCCTATAGCATTCGGGTTATACTATGGCATGACAGAGCTCGACAGAATGGTGTCCATGATCACCACATTTTACATCGTAGATCTGCTCATCTATCTGCTCATCTGCATCCCATGCTATTACGCGACTAAGAACGGGATTGACGATATCAGAAAGGAATACGATCTCAGAAGGGAGCAGATAGGGATGGAGAAAGAGATGTCCAACGCCAGAGGCATCCAGCAGGGGCTTCTCATTAAGGACTTCCCCTGCAAGCAATACTGCGACATCTCCTCGTTCATGTCCGCCTCCAAAGAGGTAGGCGGCGACTTCTACGACTGCTTCAGGATCGGGGATGACCGCCTCGCCATCGTCATGGCCGACGTATCCGGGAAAGGCCTGTCAGCCGCCCTGTTCATGGCCACATCCATGACCCTCATAAGGTCCAACGTGCAGGCGGGAGGGGATCTGGAAAAGGCAATGGAGAAAGCCAACAGAGAATTGGCCGCGTCCAATCCCATGAAATATTTCGTTACGGTCTGGATCGGCATCATTGACCTCAGGCATGGGGGCCTTTCTTTCGTGAACGCCGGGCACAACCCCCCATTCATCCGCAAGGACGGGAAATATGAGATGCTGATTTCGAAGCCGGACTTCGTGTTCGGCAGAAAGAAAAGGATGACGTACAACAGGCACCACATAAATTTTGACGTGGGCGACGGCATTTTCCTTTATACCGACGGAGTGACCGAGGCCGCAGGGCCGGACGGAAGCATGTTCGGTGTCGACCGCCTGAAGGAATCCCTTTCCTCGGTGGGAAACCTGTCCCCGGATTACGTCCTGTCCAAAATAAAATCGGATGTGGACAACTTCGTCAGAGACGCCGACCAAAGCGACGATATGACTATGATGCAGGTGGATTATACCCACGCATACGATCTCAAGCCCGATGACGGCATAAAGGTCCGCGCGGACAGGGAAGGATACGCTCTGGTAATGGAACGCATCAAGCAGAGGATGACAGAAGGAGGCTGCCCGCCCAGAACCATCACGGAAATGGAGACGGCCTGCTCCGAGATCTACGCCAACATAGACATGTACGCATACGCGGACAAGGAAGAGAAAGGAGACGTCCTCGTCACAACCGACATCGTCAACGGAGCGGTACGCATAACGTTCAAAGATTGGGGGATCCCGTTCAATCCTATCGAACACGGAACCCCAGACCCCATAGCCAGCTTCAAAGAGCGCAAGCGCGGAGGGCTCGGCATAATGCTGGTAAAAAAGATATGCGATGACGTATCGTACGTCCGCGAAGGCGACTGCAACATTTTGAAGCTGGAAAAAGAGATGTGATACCATGGAATTCGGAATAGAGAAGAAAGACGGCGTGACCACGATAGCCCCCAAAGGCAACGTCGACTACGTGACGGCCCCGGAACTGGATGAGGTCGTAGAGAGGGAAGCCGCAACGGCCGCATCGCTGGTTTTCGACATGTCCGGCGTATCTTACATATCGTCAGCGGGACTCAGATCCCTTCTGAACGCGGACGAGCTCATGGAAGATAAGAACGGCATCAAGCTGATCAACGTGAACAAGGAAGTGAAAGCGGTCCTGGACATGACCAACTTCTCGGGGTTGCTGAATATAGAGTGAAAAACACCGCGGCCACTGAGACTAGCAACATAAAAGGGTTGGAAGGGCGGCCCGAAGATGAACCGCCCTGGATGCCGCGCTTTCAAGCGAGTTTCTTTCCGGCATTGGGGCTTGCGCTCTGGTCGTACACGGATTTGATGTCGAAGAGAAGGACGGATTTGATGGGGAGGTGAAGCATCTCCTGGATCTTGTTTGACATCATATCGTAGATCGGGCCGTCGACAAGCTTGGCTTTGAGCTCGGTGTTGACGATGTAAGCTTCATCCTTTTTGCGACGGTAAAGGCCGCTTTGGGATTGCTTTCGATGTTCTTGACGGAGACGTCCATGATAATCTGGACGGCAACTATGGTGCTGTCGTCGAAAACGCCGATGGTTCCCGCGGGGATCGCATGGGGTTTCCCGTCCTTGCAGGCTGTCGCGATGATTTTGCATGCGTCTTTGTCGTTGAAAAGGACTTTGACGTTCTCGGGTATTGATACCGTTTTGATATCTCAGATTTAAATTTGTTCATAGATATAAATATTTATATCATTTTGATACCGAGAATCCATCGGTTCTCAGAGGGGATTTATGTCCCAGATCTTGAGACCATTCTTCTCCGCCCATCTGACCGTATCGCGGTACAGCCTCGTGTCGAAGAAATCCGAATCCGAGAAAGCCAGCCGAAGCGCGCCTCCCAAAGCCCCTTCGTTGAGATTCCTGGCGTTGAAAGAGCCGAAATTGGTGGTGAGCGCCAAAAGCAATATGGAAACGGTGTCATGGCCTCTGGCGGCGTGCCAAGGATCCTCGAGCTCCGCCTCCTCTTTCTGCAGAAGTTCCATCAGCAGGCCGCTTGATGCCTTCGCAGAGCCGGAATTGGATAGAACCTCCTTGATGAGGTCCTTCTTGTCGAGGCGCAGGGACTTGCGGTCGATGAATTTCCCCGCATCCAGATCGCCGAAATTGAGGTCCAGGCTCTGGCGCATGGAGATGTGCATGAGAAGCCCGATCGGGCTGCTGGAATTGACCAGAACATCTCTGACGGGACCGTATTTGGATGTGAACGCCTTCAATTTGTCGCGGTCAGCGTATTCGTCTAGCACGTCGTCCAAAGCGTTGCTCCTGATGCAGAGCATCTCCATGTCCCTGCAATCCGTGCGGAAAAGCGGAGGCGTCTCGCATTTGTGGTCCAGAAGATCCAGATCCGCGTCCACTATCCCTATGACCTCCTTGAACCCTCTGTGCCCGGTGAGCTCCTTGACGGCCCTGCGGACGTTGTCCTTGGAATGGCACTGAACTATCCTGACGCCCTCGGCGATGAATTTTCCGTAGACGCGGTCGTCTGTGACGCCTTCTACCAGAACGAATGCGCCGCCCACAGCGGAGCGCATCATCATGACTTCGTTGCAGACGTCGCTGCTCCCCAGATTACTGCGCATTTTCAGGCTTCATCTCCCTGGCATTGTCCCAAAGGTCGTGGATGACCTGGGGAGAGTGCGTGGCGGCTATTATCTGGATGCCCCTCACCCTGCAGATGTCCGAGAATATGGCTCCGAGCTTCTGCTGCCACACTATGTGCAGCGAGATCTCCGGCTCATCGATTATGACCGCGGTCCCGGGTTCGGCGTGGAAGAGGATGATGTAGAGCATGATCATTATCTGCTTCTCGCCGGATGAGAGCCTGGAAAGCTGGAGGGCGCCCCCGCAATCCAATGTCACCGAGATCTTCCCGTTGTCGAGGATGTCGACGGTCTTGTTGATGAACAGTTCGTTGATCAGATCCTTATAAATCACTATGGATTCGGCCAGGATGTAATTCTTTTCGACGTATTCGGAGATGGAATAAGCGAGATCCTCGTAATCCTTCCTGTAATTCATGAGCTCGTATCTGGACGGCGGGAACCTGTACCCAGCAGGGATATCGGGCTCGAACCCCGCATCGCTGATGAAATCCAATTTGGCCTTGAGGTCCTTGCACCAGAATTCCAGCTCGCCGTCGGTCATCTCTTTGCGCTTGCCCTCGTATGGAACCAGCTCGGAATGCTCGCGAGAGTATCTGATGCGCTCATAGAGCTCTTGGGCGTAGGTCTCGAGGGCGGGAGCCAGATGTCCGTCTTTCTTCTTGATAACGAGCCTCTCGGGGGAGATGTATGTGACGTCGCATATGTCGGCCATCTCTTCCGGGGTTATCTCCGTCTCCAGCTCATTCTTCTGCATCTGGATGAGCAATTCGCCGGAATTATTCTCGATTATCAGATTCGTCCCGTCGAAGAAGCCTATGTCCAGCCTTGTAAAGGGCGTTTCCGATAGATATCTCACGTCGCCCTTCATAGCGGCATATACCATGCGCATGACCGTGCTTTTTCCGAACCCGTTCTGGGCATGGATGAAAGTGAGCCCGTCGCACAGATTCAGCGTATAATCGAACTGGTTGAACAGTCCGCTGATGTAGAGCGATTTGATGATCATATGAACGCTCCGCAATCGATTTGCAGTTATTTATTGGATGCTCCCGGCATTCTGGCGATAAAGTTATTTTCAGCTCGCCGATGCCGTGCCATGGATATGGAAGCCGAATTCGCGGCCGTCCGCAAAGACATAGCAGAAGGACGGCTGTCGGAGGTCCCAGCGAAGATCAAAGCTATCGCCGAGAATGGCAGCGACCCTTTCACCGCCGTCAAATGCATCTCCCTGATGTCGGCGGTCGGAGACCGGTCCATAATGCCGGATCTCATCGCTATAGCTGAGAAGACCGCATCCGACGACGAAACCAAGCTCCAGATAGCGCTGGCCCTGAGAAGCCTCGGATTCCCTTCGAACGCTTATGGGATGCTCAAAGGGATACCGAAGACCGACGAGACGCTTAGAGCATCTGCGGAATGCCTCTCCGACATGGAAGAGTACGAATCCGCTTTGGCCTGCCTCGAATCCATATCCTCTCCGTCGCTGTCTGACAGGTGCCTTCTTGCAGGGACGTACAGCTCTATTGGAGAGCATTCCGATGCCATTTCCGTGTCCTCGGAGCTGATCGCGGAAAATCCTGCCAATTACGAGGCCGGGGTGGCGTATGTATCGTCCCTGATCTCCGCCGGGAAGCAGAAGGAAGCGGTCAAATACGTCCGCGCCAACCTCAAAGAGAAGACCGCCGACTCCTACGCCCTCGCGGCTTATGCGATGTGGATTGTCGGCAACGCCAAATCTGCCGGAGCGTATGCGTCAAGGGCGGTCCAGATAGACCACGCCCATGTCGGCGCAATGGAGATACTGGGTCTCAGCCTGGCCGAGAAGGGCGAAATCGACAAAGCCCGCATCGTCGCCGGGGCGATAAACGAAGTCAGGCCCGGAGACAAGGCCGCGCTGAACATCATCTCCTATTGCGACCTCAGAAGCTGACCTTCAGCTGGAATTCTTGGCGTTCTTCTTCCATCTGGTTTTCCTGGCATGATGGGTCCAAAGCTCCTTCCAAAACGATGGCGCGAAGAACACCAGAGCGGTCAGGATTTCGAGACGTCCTACCCACATCAGGAGCATCATGATGACCTTGGTGATCCCGCCGAGATCGCAGAAGCTTCCGTTGGGGCCGAAATAGCCGAAACCTGTCCCCAGATTCCCGACCATGGCGATGGAGATGTTTATGGAATCCAGAATATTGCATCCGGCCATCATGATGATCACCGAACCGGATAGCATGGTGACCATGAACAGCGTCATTATCGAGAAAGCGGACAGAACCGCCGCATGGTTGATGATCTGATCGTCCACCCTCACATCCCTGATGGCGTTGGGATGCAGCGTCCTGCTGATGGTGACCTTCATGAACTGATAGATCACGTTCAGCCTTCCGATTTTTATCCCTCCGCTGGTGGAACCCGATGATGCGCCTATGAATCCGACCACCAGCAATATGGTCACGCACTGCGCCGGGAACTGGGATGCGTCGCCGATCGTGACTCCCGTGCTGGTTCCCATGGACACCACCGAGAACAGGGAGGTCTCGATCAGATCGATGAATTCCCTGTCTCCCCATTTGGACACGTCGGTGTTCATCAGCATCATGGCGAAGAATACGCCCGCAGCCAGCAGGAACCAGACGACGTTGAACTTGAATTCGGAGTTCTTTCTGTAGACGCCCCTCTGCCTGCGGACTATGGCGTTGTAGTGGAGGTAGAAATTCACGCCTCCCAGGAACATGAACAGGGCGGTGACCATCTTGACTGGCGGCGAATAGCTGGCGAGGCTGTCGACGGTGTTGAGAAACCCGCCCGTTGAGATGGTAGCGAATGTGAGGCACAAGGAATCGACCGGATTAACCCCGAGCGCAATTATGATCAGATAATTGGCTATCGTAAAAATAGAATAGACCAGAATGAAGGATACCGCGGCTTTCTGGAGCTTCAGCGTATAGTCGGTGGAGCCGGAGCCGGCGAGCTCGTTGATAAGCACCGCGCGACCGATGCCGACCATGGGCATCATGTACATGAACACCAGGATGACGGTTATACCTCCGACCCACTGGGTGAAGGACCTCCAAACCATCAGCGACACCGGCATAGCGGTCGGATCGGGTATTATGGATGCGCCGGTGGTCGTGAAACCGCTTACCGATTCGAACATGGAATCGAGAAGAGGAAGACCGTACAGAGCATACGGGATCGTTCCGATAACGAAAAGCGTCAGCCAAGCCAGAGCTATCAACAAAAGACCGTTTACCGGCTTGAAGCTCTCCGAATCCCTGAAAAGGACGAACTGCAGACCCCCCATCGTAATGAGGATGGGAACCGGAGTCAGGAATGGGGCGTAATCCTCGCCCAGAATAGCGGCCATGCCTGTCGGCAGCAACAGGCATATGCCGAGCAGGAGCTCTATCGAACCGAGATATTTGACAGTGGTGCTGGACCATACCGCAAAGTCCCTGAAATCGATTCTCCGCACGGTTTCACAACTCAGGCAGGGATATTTTCCCGAATGTGTTCTTAAGCTCGGCTTCGTTGGTCGCGGTGGTGAAAACCACCATCTTGTCATCATCCAGCAGCATCGTGTCCAATTCCGGAAAGATTATCCCGCCGTTGCGATAGATCGCCACGACTTTGGCGTTCCTGACTATCTGGATGTCCCCGAAGAACTTGTTGCGGAAATTGGGTGCTTTCATGACGTCGACGGTGAAGAACAGCTCGCTGTAGTTCCTCATCCTCATGAGAGCGACCTCGTCCGGCAGGATGCATTTGGTTATCTCGTTGGAGATTATCCTGTAGAATCCGGCGATGGTATCGAGGTTTGTATAGGCAAATATGTCCTTGTATTCGGGTTTGAAGTATCTTGTGATCACTTTCTCTGAATTGTACTTGGATGCCGACATGCTCATCAGGAGGTTGGTATCGTCGGATCCGGACGTCACTATGAGGCAATCCGCCCTGAACAGGTCCTCGTTCCTCTGGACCCTGGGGTCTTTGAAGTCCTCCTTCAGAACCAAAGCCTCCGGAATCAGCTTGGTCAGCTCCCTGCACCTGTCAGGATCGTGTTCGACGATGGTGACCAGCCTTTTGATGTCGGACCTATGGATCAGCATTTTGGCCACGTTTACACCGACTATTGACCCCCCTAAGATGGCGAATTCAACCGCCTTATGCTTCACGCCGAGGAACGTGTTGAATTTCTCCAATCCTTTCTCGCTCCCGGCCACGCAGATGCTGTCTCCGACGCGGATCTCCATCATATCCACGTCCAATTCCAGGTCCCCGCCGCGATAGATGCCGAAAATCACGCATTCCGGCGGGAGAGCCAATTCGAGAACCACTTTCCCGACGACGTTGCTGCCCAATTTCACCGAAAAAATGGCGGCTCCGATGCCGAGATGGTCCACGAAATCATAATCGGTGGCATTCTCCAGGACGGCCATCTTGTACATCTTCTCGGCTGTCCTCATCTCCGGCGACATTATCCTGTCGGCATCGATGGACCTGCCCCCCTCCATATCCAGAATATAATCAGGATTGTTGATGGAAGCTATCGTAAGTATATCCTTGTCGAACCTTTTGGCGGCCGTGCATATGAAAAGATTCACGGCATCATCCTTGAGGGTGGATACGATCGCCTCGGCCCTGTGCTTCTCTATGGCTTCCTTGAGTTTGCGAGGGTTGGAGCCATCCTCGTGGAGGACAGAAACGTTGAGATTGTTAGTCACAGCCTGGACTTTGGACGCATCGTTGTCGATCACAAGAACGTCATGGGTGCTCGCTATAGTTTCCGCTGAAACATACCCCACATCCCCTGCGCCGACGATGATGACCCTCATGCGCCTCGATTATAGCGATATTCGTTATAACGTTGTTCATGGATGAGACGTTCTCAATAGCACTTTGTACCTAAGGATTAAGTCCTTCCCATCCATTAAGACGGCATGAGCAACGAGAAAGCGAATCCCGCAGATAAACCGGCTAAATGGAAGGAAGTCGACGAGGATTTCTGGAAGACGAACCGCGAATCCAAAGTGGATCAGGTTGCCGATACCGTCCGCGGAATCATAGAGATGGTCCGCGAGAAGGGGGACGAGGCCCTCATCGAACTGGCCGAGAAATTCGACAAAGTCAGGCTGGAATCCGTGGAAGCCACCCGCGAAGACATCGAAGCCGCATACGACAAGGTCCCCCAGGACATCGTCGATGAGCTCGAGAACGCGGCCTACAACATCCAGCGCTTCCACGAGATGCAGAAGCCGGCAGACATGTGGCTGAGAGAGGTTGAGCCGGGGATAACGCTCGGAGTCAAGACCACGCCCTTGGAGAGGGTCGGATGCTATGTCCCCGGTGGGCGCGCATCCTATCCGAGCACGGTTCTGATGACCGTGATCCCGGCGAAAGTGGCCGGAGTCGACGAGGTCATCTTCTGCACCCCACCCAATCCCAACCCGATAACTCTGGTGGCAGCCGACATCGCAGGCGCCGACGAGATCTATTCCTGCGGCGGGGCCCAGGCAATCGCAGCCATGGCCCTCGGGACCGAGAGCATAGAGCCTGTCCAGAAGATCGTAGGGCCGGGAAACGTGTTCGTGACCAGCGCCAAAATGATGCTCAGGGACAAAGTCGAGATCGACTTCCCCGCCGGGCCGAGCGAAGTCGCCGTGCTGGCCGATTCCTCCGCCGACCCTGAACTGGTTGCATCCGAGCTGGTCGCTCAGGCTGAGCACGACCCTTCTTCCGCCTGCCTCCTGGTCACCACAGACAGATCGCTTCCTGATAAAGCCTGGAAATACATGGAGAAGATGATCATGGAGACCCCCAGAAGGGAGATCATCACCAAAGCCATGGGCAACTCCGGATACATCGTGTGCGACGAGCTGGACCTGGCGATAGAGGTCATGAACGGGATCGCCCCCGAGCACCTTTCCATACAGGTCCGCGACCCCTTGGACGCCCTGAGCAAAGTGAGGAACGCCGGATCGATATTCGTCGGTCCGTACACCCCCGTCGCGGCCGGGGATTACGCGTCCGGAACCAACCACGTCCTGCCTACCGCCGGCCACGCCGCAGTGTCCTCCGGGCTCAACGTGGCGCATTTCATGAAGACTTCCACCGTCCAGTACCTCTCCAAGGAAGGCCTGGCCGCGATCGCCCAGACCATAGAGGCGATATCTACCGCCGAAGGCCTCCACGCCCACTGCGAATCCGTCAGGATAAGGAACAGAGAGGAAGATTGAGATGTCCCGGAACCTGGATGAGCCTGGGCCGGACCTGTACGATGAGAAATACTACATCAACAGGGAGCTTTCCTGGCTGGAATTCAACAGGAGATGCCTCGAGCAGGCTGAGGACGCATCGAATCCGGTGCTTGAGAGGGTGAAATTCATAGCGATATGCTGCGGGAACATGGACGAGTTCTTCATGATCCGCGTCCCCGGCATCATATCCAAGACCCCCATACCCGGCCCGGACTACTTGGGCATCAACAGGAATCTCCTTCTGGAATCCATCTCCAAGACTGTGCAGGAGCTGGTGAACAGATATGCCAAATGCTGGGACGACATCAGGCAGGCGCTGGCCGACGCCGGCATTAGGATAGCCAAGGTGGATGATCTTGTCACCGATCAGATGGCCTGGGTCTCCTGGTTCTATAGGGAGAGAATACACCCTCTGCTCACCCCGCTGGCCCTCGACGTGTCCCATCCGTTCCCTTTCATATCAAACAACTCGCTGAACATAGCCGTGAAGCTGTCCGACCCCAAAGGCCAGCACTATGCGAGAGTGAAAGTTCCCGTAGGCGTCCTGCCCAGATTCATAGAGGTCCCGTCCTCCAAAGGCACCACTCTTGTGATGTTGGAGGACATAATCGAGAGCCACATCTCTTCTCTGTTCCCGGACAGGGAGATCGAAGGGGCCTACACCTTCAGGGTCACCCGCAACGCCGATGTGAAAGTGACCATCGACGAGGCCTGCGATTTCATGACCTCGGTCGAAGACGCCATCGAAGACAGGGGAGTTGGTTTCCCGGTCAGGATGGTCGCCGAGAAGACGATGCCGGACGACATGGCCCGCCTTTTTGCGAAGAATCTCAAGCTCTCCGAGGTGCAGGTGCACAAATCGGAGTTCGTGATGCTGGTCGACCTCTGGGAGATTGCCGGGATGAACTACCCGAAGCTCAAGGACAAGACCTTCGAGCCCTACGTCCCGCCCGAGCTGGCTGAAGGCACCGACATCTTCGCCGCCATCAGGCAGAAGGATTGGATACTCTTCCATCCGTACGAATCCTTCGGGACCATCGTGCGCTTCGTGGCGCAGGCCGCCGAGGATCCCACCGTCCAGAGCATCAAAATTTGCCTTTACAGGATAGGGAAGGACCCGTCCCTCGTGCGTGCTCTTATAAGAGCGAGAGAGAACGGGAAGACCGTATCCGTTCTGATGGAGCTCCGCGCGAAATTCGACGAGACCAACAACATCCGCTGGGCCAAGGAGCTGGAGAAGATCGGAGTCCACGTGGTATTCGGGCCGCTGGACCTCAAAGTCCATTCCAAGCTGCTCCAGGTGGTCCGCCTGGAAGGCAGCAGGCTGGTCAGATACACGCACATGAGCTCCGGGAATTACAACACCTCCACGGCCAAGCAATACGGCGACATATCGTTCCTAACAGCCAACCAGGAGATCGGAGAGGACGTGGGCGAGCTGTTCAACGCTCTCACCGGATTCTTCGGGCCGAGGATGTACAAGCACCTTCTGGTCGCCCCTCTGACGCTGAAGGATTCCCTAATCGCCAAAATCGACAGGGAGATATCCGTCCACAAAGAGAAGGGGAACGGATACATCGCTATGAAGGCTAACGGGCTGATAGACTCGGACATCATAGCTTCGCTGTACAAGGCGTCCATAGCCGGGGTTAAGATCGACCTGAACATCAGAGGCCTATGCTGCCTGAGGCCGGGGATCCCGGGGATATCCGAGAACATCCGCGTGACGAGCATCGTCGACAGATTCCTCGAGCATTCCAGGATCTATTACTTCGAGAACGGCGGGGACCCGGAGATGTACATGGGATCCTCCGACATGATGCCCCGCAACCTTCTGGCCAGAGTGGAAGTGCTGTTCCCCGTGCTCGACAAGGATATGCTGGCCATGATAAGGGACTGCATACTGAAGGTCCATCTCGCCGACAACGTGAAGGCAAAGAAGCTGCTGTCTGATGGGAGCTACGTCCCCGTGGGACGCGAAGAGGGCGAGAAGAAGTTGAGATCCCAGGAATGGTTCATCAAACACAGAGGATCGTGGCATGGATCCGCAGAGCGATGAGACGGTAGGGTTCATAGATATAGGCACGAATTCCATCCACCTCTCGGTGGTCAGGTACTTCGGCGGGACCTCTGGGAAAGCGGTGTTCCAGGACAAGGAGATGATCCGCCTGGGGAAAGGGCTGTACTCGGATGGCCTCATCGGAAAGGACACCATCCGTAGGGCTGCCCTGATAGCGTCCAGGTTCTCAAGAGTCTCTAAAGGGATGGGCGCTGACGAGGTCATTGCCGTCGCCACCTGCGCCGCCCGCGAAGCCCCGGACGGAGGGGAACTGGCCAAGGCTATATCCCCTTACGCGGACGTCAGAATCATCCCCGGCGCCGAGGAGGCCAGGCTTATTTCCCTTGGGATATTCGGCTCGGACGGCCCCGAAGAAAGGTCTCTGGCCATCGACATAGGCGGCGGAAGCACCGAGGTCATCATAGCCGAGAAGGGCAGGAACCTCTTCATCGACAGCCTGAGCGTCGGGGCGGTCCGCTTCGCTTACGGGCTGGGCATAGACGTTTCCGGCACGGTCCAGGCCGAGGATTACGACCAGCTTCTCAGGGAGGTCGACGTCAGATCCTACCACGCTTTGGGCATGGTGAGGGAGACAGGCTATTCCAAAGCTTACGGGTCATCCGGCACGATGATCGCTCTGGCGGCCATGTGCGCCGCGAGAAGGGGCGACGGCGACGCCTCATACATGACCTACGAAGAGCTCCGCGACCTGATGAGATATCTCTGCAAGATGGACGCCGCAAGAAGGGAGAACGTTCGCGGACTGGCCAAAGCCAGGGCGGACATCATAATCGGCGGCGGAGCCATCGCCGAAGAGCTCATGTTCCTGTTCGGAATCGAAAGGATCGAGATAACCGCAATGGGGCTGAGGGAGGGATTGCAGGCCGACTACCACCTGTCCAGAGGCGGGATGCTGTCGGACGTGCGCAAAGCTTCCGTATCCACCCTGGCCCGCAGATGCGGATGCGATCTCAAGCATGCGTCGGCCGTCCAGAACTATTCCGTCCAGATCTTCGACGGCGCTGCTGCCATAGGTCTGCACGCGATGCAGCGCGACATGAGGGATATGCTGTCCTGCGCCGCGTTCCTGCACGATATTGGGGAGATAGTGAACTACAACGACCACCACATCCTCTCCCAGATGATGATCGAGAATTCTGATATGGTGGGGTTCGACACCGCCGAACTCAGGGACATGGGCCTGATGGCCAGATTCCACCACAAAAAATTCCCCGGCCCGAAAGACAGGAATCTCAGAGGACTGTCGCCGAAGGAATCCTTGGAGATCCGGCAGTGCTCCCTGTTCCTGCGTATGGGCGACATTTTGGACCGTCACCGGACATCGTCCATCGAAGGGATAACCCTGGAGAACGCGGGAGGGACGGCGATGCTGAAATTCACATGCTCAGAAGACCCTTCGATGGAGATTTGGCGCATGGAGAAAATAAAAGGAGATTTCGAGAGGCTATTCGGTTTGGAACTGGTCTTGGTGCCGGATTATGATCCCTAAACGACGATTAACGGCGCCATCATCGAGATGAAAGCCTCCAAAACCGAAGAAATCATCCCAAATTATATAATCCGCAAATTCTTAGAGAAATAAAGCAGGAGACATCCCCTTGCAGGGCTTTTGCCCAAATGTCGCCTGCTTCATTCTTATTTTGGTCTTTGATATGGGATTCTATCCCACGCAACGATATCAATCGGTGTGTTCGTCGGACCCGACGTCTTCGAACTTATTCTTCTTAGGCCTGCGCCTGGGGTCACGATCGCCCGCGACGTCGTCGAATCTGCTGTGCCTGCGGCCGATTCCGCCCTCAGACCCATCTTCGCCTTCTTTTCCCCATTCAGGGGGTCTGGGCCTATCGCCGTGGAATCCTTCCGGAGGCCTTCTGCCGTCGCTTCCCTTGGCATCTTCAGAGTCGGAATCATGTTTTCTGTCCCACTCCGGGGGCTTCGGCCTGTCGCTTCCCTTGAAATCTTCAGTGCCGGAACTTTCCTCTCCGTTCCATTCCGGGGGCCTGGGCCTGTCGCCGTGGAATCCTTCCGGGGGCTTCGGCCTGTCGCTTCCCTTGAAATCTTCGGGATTGAAATCTTCTTTTCCGTCCCACTCCGGGGGTTTCGGCCTGTCGCCGTGGGGTCCGCCTGGACCATGACCTCTCCTGTGT
>JAEEGL014377417.1_pt1 | contig 22244 bp, 17 predicted proteins | sample 9134231 | NCBI WGS metagenome assembly JAEEGL01 (sample SAMN16246548, study PRJNA631951) | gut metagenome | biome: gut microbiome; feature: rumen; material: fiber-attached | host: Bos | place: Iran: Karaj | collected 2018-10 | reverse complement strand
TTATCTGAATATGACTTCCCAGGTGATGATATTCCAGTTATCCGTGGTTCAGCTTTAAAGGCTCTTGAAGGCGATGCTAAGTGGGTTGCTAAAGTTGAAGAATTAATGGATATAGTTGATGAATATATCCCAACTCCAGTTAGAGATAACGCTAAGCCTTTCTTACTTCCTATCGAAGACGTATTCACAATCACTGGTCGTGGTACAGTTGTTACAGGTAGAGTTGAAAGAGGTCAAGTTAAAGTTGGTGATGCAGTAGAAATCGTTGGTATTAAGGATACTTTAACTTCAGTTGTTACTGGTGTTGAAATGTTCCGTAAGCTATTAGACTATGCTGAAGCAGGAGATAACATTGGTGTATTATTAAGAGGTATCGACCGTGACCAAGTTCAAAGAGGTCAAGTATTAGCTAAACCTAAGTCAGTTACTCCACATCATAAGTTTACTGCTCAAGTTTACGTATTATCAAAGGATGAAGGTGGTCGTCATACTCCATTCTTCTCTAACTATCGTCCACAATTCTATTTCCGTACAACAGACGTTACAGGTATCATTACTTTAGCTGCTGGTACTGAAATGGTTATGCCTGGTGATAACACTACAATGACAGTTGAGTTAATTCACTCAATCGCTATGGAACAAGGTACTAAGTTCTCTATCCGTGAAGGTGGTAGAACAGTTGGTGCTGGTTCAGTAGTTGACATTATTGAATAATCACTGATTATAAACAAATATAAGGTCGCAAATTGCGGCCTTTTTTGTTCTATATAAGTAAATAATTATATGATATAATTATTAATGTGATTATAATAATAGGGGTGTTATTATGAAATACGATTGTTTAATAGTAGACGATGAAAAAGAATTAGCTTCAAGCACAGGTGAGTATTTTAATTTATTTAATATTAAAACAGCTTCAGTATATTCTAAAAATGACGCAATTGATTTCTTAAAAGAAAATCAATGCTCTTTAATATTATTAGATATTAATTTAGGTGATGGTTCAGGCTTTGAACTTTGTAAATATATAAGAGAAGAAAGCAATATCCCTATTTTATTTATCTCAGCTAGAAATACAGATGACGATAAAATAATAGCCCTAAATATAGGTGGAGATGACTATATAGAAAAACCATATTCACTTGGCGTTTTACTTGCTAAAGTAAAAGTAGTATTAAAAAGATATTCAAATACTACAGATATTTATGATGATGGTTATTTAAAAATAGATTTTAAAAATAATAATGTATCAGTTAATTCAAAAGAAATTAAATTAACATCAATCGAATATAAATTATTATTTTATTTAGTAAATAATAAAAATAAATTAATAACAAAAGATGAATTATTTGTTAATGTATGGAATGATAAGTATACCCAAGATGGAACATTAAATGTTCACATAAGAAAAATAAGAGAACAAATAGAAGTAGATCCTAATAATCCAAAGTATATTATTACAGTTTGGAAGGAAGGATATAAATTTATAGGTAAATAATATGAAAAAAAGATATCTTTTTATTGTTCTTGCAATAACTTTAATTGTTGAAGTTATATTAACCATTATTTTTGTTATTAATATAAATTCTACTAAAAATGATACAGTTAAAATAAATGAGATAGTCCATACAATCGAAAACAATTATGATAATACTGATAAATATCCTAATTATTATAATTATTCAATTATTGATAATGATGGGAAATTATTATATAGTAATTCAGAACACACTTCCCTATCTTTAAATGAAGCTATTAGAAATGGAGATTTAATAATTGATTTATCAATTGATGGAAGCAATTATAAATTATTAATTGAAAATACATATGTTAAACAAATATCTAATTTTAAAATAGCTTTTATTATTTCATTAATAATTATATCTTTAGTTCAAATAATGTCATTTATTTTATATTATATTTATCTTCATTTATCCATTATTAAGCCTTTTGATGATATGAAGGATTTCGCATCAAGAGTTGCGGGAGGAAATCTAGATATTCCTCTAAGAATGGATAAAGGTCAAAATTTTGGTGCGTTCACTGAAAGCTTTGATATTATGAGAAACGAGCTTAAAAAGGCTAAAATAGCCGAAATGGAAGCTGAAAAATCAAAAAGAGAATTAGTAGCTAGATTATCTCATGATATTAAGACACCAGTTTCTTCTATTAAATCTATTTCGGAGGTTGGTGCCATAAAGTCAGAATCTGATAAAGAAAGATTTGATATGATAAATAAAAAGGCAGATCAAATTAATACATTAGTTAATAATTTATTTACTATAACAATAGAAGAATTAGATGAACTTTCAATTAATCCAATTGAAATACCAAGCTATGTAGTTTCTGAATTAATAAAGAATTCAGATTATTTAAATAGAGGAAATAAATTTATTATCTCTGAATGCAATATTTATGCAGATAGATTAAGATTACAACAAGTATTTGATAATGTATTTGCGAATTCATATAAGTATGCCAATACTGATATTGAAATAAATGCTAATATAGAAAATGATTTTTTAATAATTAGTATTAAAGATTTTGGTGATTCTATTTCTGATAATGATATTCCTTTATTATTAGAAAAATATAAAAGAGGTTCTAATATAAAAGAAAAAGAAGGATCAGGCTTAGGATTATATATTTCTAAGAGATTTATGGATGCCATGAATGGAAATATAGAAATAATAAATGATCATCCTGGATTTAAAGTTTTATTATATTTAAGAATTATTTAAGAATTAGATAAAGATTCTTAAGATTAAAAATAATAAAATAATGCTGTAAAAAGGAGATAATGATATGGAAAAGAATGTAATTATTAAAACAAATAAATTATGTAAATCATTTTCTAATGGCGGTGTTTTACAGCATGTATTAAAAAATATAGATTTAGAAATCTATAGAGGTGACTTTACAGTAATCATGGGTGCCTCTGGAGCTGGTAAATCTACATTACTTTATGCATTATCTGGAATGGATAAGCCAACACTTGGAAGTATTATCTTTAACGATAATGAAATTACTAAGATGACAAGTGATGAATTAGCAATGTTTAGAAGAAGTTCTTCAGGCTTTGTATTCCAATCAATTTATTTAATTGATTCTATGAGTGTCCTAGATAATGTATTATGTGCCGGACTATTAACTAATAAAAATAAAAAAGAAGTAGTTGAAAACTCAAAAAATATTTTAAAATCTGTAGATATTGAAGAATCATTATGGAATAAATTCCCTAACCAAATGTCTGGTGGTGAATGTCAAAGAGTAGGTATCGCAAGAGCTTTAATTAATAAGCCTGCAATACTTTTTGCAGATGAACCTACAGGTGCCCTAAATTCTAAGACAGGAAAAGATGTCTTAGATACATTAACTAAGGCAAACGATAATGGACAATCAATCGTTATGGTTACACATGATATCGTATCTGCAAGAAGAGCTAATCGTATATTATATATAAAGGATGGAGAAATTGCAGGAGAGCTTGATTTAGGTAAATATATCCCACATGATCAAGAAAGACATCAAAAGCTAAATGACTTTTTAGTATCAATGGGGTGGTAATATGAAAGAAGTATTATTAGCCAAATCAAATTTTAAAAAGAAAAAAAGCATATCTATAGCTATTGGCTTAATTATGCTTTTAGCATCTTTCTTAATTACATTAAGCTTATTATTAATATTAGATGCATATCCAAATACTAATAAATATGCTAAAAAGCTAAATGCTGGTGATGGCGTATCAATTATTTATAATGATTTAGAAAATATTGATGATGCCGCAATTTCAAAAGCCTTTAATGGTTGCAAGGAATATGAACTAACTGAATATCAATTCTTTCCAGTAACATCATTTAAATTTGGCGATGGTGATTTAGTTAGTAATTTATTAATAAATGATTCTAAAGTATTTAGTAAGAATTTAGAAAGAACAGAAGTATGTAAAGAAGATAAATCAATTACTTCAAATTATATTTATCTACCTTATCAATTTAAAACATCTGGATCAGTTAAAATTAAAGATAAATATTCTTTAACATTAAATAGTAAAACATATGAATATACTGTAAAAGGATTTACATCTACAACATCATTTGGATGTAGTAATGCAGGTTTCTTTGAATTTGTATTAGATGATGCATCATATCAAACTTTAAAATCAGATATGAATAGTAATTCATATGTTATTTCATATAGTGTTTCTAATTCAATTAAAGCTGATAAGATGCATTTACAAATTAAAAATGAAATTCAAAAAATAAATTCAAATTCATTAGTAGAAGGTACAACATTAGATTCTATTATATTTAATCGAGGATTTATGGCTTTAATATTAGCTATTTCGTTTGTAATGGTATCTGCAATATTATTAGTTGTAGTAATATTAATGTTATCTAATTCTATTTCTAATTTTATAAAAGAAAATATGAAAGAAATAGGAGCCTTAAAAGCTATTGGATATACTAGTCAAAATATTAGAATATCATTAATTATTCAATTTTTAATGTTATCTATTATAGGATCTATATTAGGTGTTTTAGTTGGTTATTTATCAATGCCTATGATGAAGGGATTAGTTGAAAATCAACAAGGCTTAGTATATAATCCATCATTTAATGCTTTAGCAGTATTTGTTCCAATTATATTTATAATATTATTTACATCATTATTAGTATTCTTAACGACAATGAAAGTTAAAAAGATTGAACCAATAATTGCTTTAAGAGAAGGAATTCAAACACATAATTTTAAAAAGAATATGATTCCTTTAGAAAAATCTAAAGGTGGTCTAAATATCTCTTTAGCATTAAAAACATTATTTAATAATATTGGGCAAAATATAATTACTTTCTTTGTAGTAGGTTTAATGACATTTAGCTGTGTAATCGCCCTATTAATGTTTGAAAACTTTAATAGAAAGCCTAGAGTTGATATGTTAACATTTGAAACATGTAGTGGAGTTGTCGCAATTGACAAAGAAAAGAAGGCTGAAGTATATAATTATTTATTAAATGAAAGAAAAGATATAACAAATGTTAAGAATATGATTAATCTTACATTAATATATGGAGATAATGATGCAGAAATATTTGCATATGTTATTGATGATATTAATAAATTAAATAATAAAAATGTTTGTTATAAGGGAAGATTCCCAGTAAGTGATGACGAAATCGCAATAAGTGGTAAATTCGCCAAAGCATATGGATATAAATATGGTGAAGAAATAGAGTTTAATTATGCAGGTAATAAGAAGAAATTTTTAATTACTGGATTAATTCAAACATGTAATAATGGTGGTTCTGAATGCGTCTTATCTACATCAGCTATTAAAGACTTAGTAGATACTGATAATCTTGATGCATATTATTGGTTTGATTCAACAACTAAAGCAGAAGATGTATTTAATGATTTAAAAGATAGATATGGTGATCATATTATAACTACAATGGATTTTGATAAGGTTATGGAAGCTGGTCTTGCTAACTTCAAATCTATTGCAGCAGTTATGTTAATTGCTATATTAGTAATATCTGCCGTAGCAATATTATTAGTTCTATATTTATTAGTTAAATCTTTAATGCAAAAGAAGAAAAAGGATTATGGTATCTTAAAGGCATTAGGATATAAATCAAAAGATTTAATATTACAAACTGCAATATCATTTATGCCAGCAATAATTATATCAATTATCTTATTCTCTATTGGATCATATTTTATCGCAAACCCATATATGAATTTAATTATGATTAATTTTGGAATTATGAAATGTGATTTTAGTATTCCTGTAGTTGGAATAATTTTAATTGCAATATTCTTAATTGCATTATCATTTGGATTTGCAGTATTTGAAGCAAGAAGAATAAAGAAAATAGAACCATATAATTTATTAATCGCAGAATAATGATTAACGAGGATTTTATCCTCGTTTTTCTTTTATTGTGATATAATATTAAAAAGAGGTGGAAATATATGAATACAAGATATTTATTTGAACATGATGTTTTACCAAAATTATTTTCTAAAGACCCTGTTAAGGTTATTAACAAGGCATTAACAGAAAAAGAAGATTTCATTTTTAAAACTTTAAAGAAAATATATGATAATAAAAATGAAGTTTGCCCTTTTCAATTAATGGATATATCAATTGAAATTAAAAGTGATCAAGGATTTGATTTTATAATAATTGATATGCCTAAAAGAGATATTGAACCAGGAAATTGTCATCAAATTATTTTAGTATATTCATTCTTATTAGATTTATTCCAATATTATACTGTAGAAGCAGGATTTAATCCTAAAAATGGTGCATTTAAATCATTAGCTGCATGGGTAGAGAATTCTCATATCTCATTTGGTGACTTAGGTGATGATGAAGTAATCTCTAGAATTTTAAATACTTTACAAGTATAATTTCAATTATAAAGTTGAAAAAATGCTTAAAAGTTATATAATATTAAATTAGAAGGAGAAGAGAAAAAATGAAAAAATTTTTTAGTGATTTCAAGGCATTCATTTCACGTGGAAATATCCTAGATATGGCTGTCGGCGTTGTTATTGGTGGTGCATTTGGTGCAATCGTAACTGCATTAGTTAATATTTTATTATCTGTATGTTTATGGGCTGTACCAGGAGGCTTAAAAGGTTTAGTTACTGTACTACCTGCAGTTAACAATGTACAAAAAGGTTTAAATCCTAATTTAGTACTCGAAGATGGAGTAACACGTTTAGGTCAATCATTTGGTGCAACTCACTTACAAGCACTAGGTGAAAAATTAGCTGCTGCTAATTATCCTGACTTAGACAAGGCTACTGATACAGCTGCATGGACAACTGCAGTTGAAGGTGCTAAGTCAACTATTTTAGGTAAGTATACATTACATGGTACAACTTATACTTATAATATGTCAGCTGTAATTGACTGGGGTGCATTCATCAATGCAGTAATTTCTTTCTTAATTATTGCTATCGTTTTATTCATCATTGTTAGAGTAGCAATGGCTTCTGCAAAGAAGAGAGAACAATTAAAGAAGAAAGCTGAAGAAGAAAAATATAAGAAGTGGGCTGCTGCTCATCCAGAAGAAGCTGCTGAATTAGAAGCTAAGAAGGCTGCTGAAGAAGCTGAAGCTGGTAAGCCAGTTGTTGATCCTGTTGTTGCTCTACTTGAAGAAATTAGAGATGAACTAAAGGATGACAAAGCTAAAGCTAAAGCTGAATAAGAATATAAGGCTAAATTAATTTAGCCTTTTTTCTTTTTTCTGATTTTTAAATGTGGTAAAATATTTCCTATAGAGGTACTATTATGAGAAGAAAGAGATCAAATATAATTAGAGAATTTTATTATTCTCATCCATATTTAGTTATTTTTAATATTTTAATCATTTATAATGTCGCAATAATATTATTATTCTCATTATTATTAGCCTATCTAAAGGATGGAACAATTAATGGTAATAATTATTTAGAAGCAATTCAATATTGTGCTATTTATACAATGAATTCAGGAGATATTTGGAGTGACGCTCCAACTAAAGTAATTATCTTAAAGATTATAATTAACACAACTCAGATGATTACATTCTCAGGAGCTCTAATTGGTCTTGCAACTTCAATGCTTCAAAATCTATTTAATAGAAGAGTACATAATGTTGGTAAATTAAAAATAAAGAATCATTATATTATTCTTAACTGGTCTCCAATTGGAGCTAATGTAATTAAAGAATTATCTTACATGCCAGGAAAGAAAACAGTAGTTATCTTGTCAATGCAAGATAGAGATTCAATTATTGAAGAAATTGATAATTTATTTATTGAATCAAATATTGAAAGAAGAAATATAAGAATATTTGTTAAGCATGGAAATCCTTCATCAAGAAAAGCATTAAAGGAAATTAGCATTGAAAAAAGCCAATCAATTGCCTTATTATCAAAAGATACTTGGATTAATTCAAAGAATTTAAAGGATGCTGATTCATTTAAGATTCTAATGTCAATTTTAAGTATTGATAAAAAGGCTAATGTTGTAGTAGAAGTAAATAATGACAAGGTATCAAAAGAAATTGATGACCTAATGAAGGCTAGTGATGATTTAAAAACAGCCAATATTTCAATTTTCTCAAGAAATACAATTGTTGGGCATGCCTTAGGTAGAGCCGCAATTAACACATCATTTGCTGACCTATATTATTATTTATTATCATATGAGGGTGGAAGCTTCTATTCTATTGATAAGAAATTTGAAATATCTGATGCATTAAAATATTATAATATGGCTCTTCCAATCGCTGGATATAAAGAAAAGGATGGAGAAAAGCTATATTTATATTCAAATAAAGAATTCATTTTTAAGAGCTTATTTAAGAAAGAAACATCAAAAAGAGTTGACTATAAAAAGAATTTATTAAAGAATAATTTCACTTTATTCGTTATTGGTGAAAATGAAAGATCAAGATCAATCCTTGATGTTTGTGATAACCATAATAGCGTTAAGGATGGAAAGATTAGATGTAATATTTATCCTACAAATACTAATATTGATTCATTAATTGATGATATTAATAAAGCTTCAGGTAGAAAGAAGGTATTAATTCTATCTGATGAAAATGTATCAGAGGATGAACAAGATAATAATGTATTCTTAACATTAATCAAACTAAAAACAAGTGAGAAATTTGATAAGAATACAGAATTATATGCAGAAATATTTGATCCATCATCAAGATTCTCATTAGAGAGCTTAAATATATCAGGATTAATTATTTCAAACGAAATGGTTGCCTTATATATCGCTCAGGTATTAACACATCCAACATCACATAGATTCTATGAGGATCTATTAATTAAGAATTATGAATCAGAAGAAATAGAATTAGATTTTGATGTTCGTAAGGCAAGAGAATTAATTGATATTAAAGAAGATTTAGTATTTAATTCAAAGCTAGAATTTATTAATGCTTTATATGAATCATCAGAACATGAATATCTTCCAATTGGCTTTGTTGGAAACAACAAGAAGAAGACATTATTAGATGGAGTAACATCTATTATTGAATCTGCCGTAAATGTTACTGATAAAATGATAGGCTCTATAACAAGTGCCTTAACATTATCAGATTCAGCTACAGATTCACCTATTGATAAAACTAATATTGAGATATTTGATAATAATTTAAGAAAACAAGAAAAAATAACTGTTTCAAAGGACACAATTATTATTGTAGCTCACTACAGAAGGTAAATTATGATTGATACACATTCTCATCTATTTGAAGATGAATTTAAAGAAGATATAGATAATTGTATATTAAGAGCTAAAGATAATAATATTAAAAAAATTATTTTAGTTGGCTTTTCTAGCCAAACAAATCAGGCTGCCCAAGATTTATCTAAAAAATATGATATCTTTTATCCTACCGCAGGAGTTCATCCTGAGGAAGCTAATAATGATTATTTAATTAAATTTAATGAGTTAAAAGAATTTATTAAGAATAATAAGGTATATGCGATTGGAGAATGTGGCTTAGATTATTATTGGGATATAACTTATAAAGAAGAACAAAAGAAATTATTAAGGCTACAATGCGAATTAGCTTTAGAATTAGATCTTCCAATTATAATTCATATGAGAGAAGCAACTAAAGATACATATGACATTTTAAAGGATTATAAGGGCCTAAGAGGTGTTATGCATTGCTATAGTGGTTCATATGAAATGGCAAAAGAATTTATAAAGCTAGGTTTTTATATATCACTTGGTGGTCCTGTAACATTTAAAAATGCTAAGGAGCCTAAGCTTATAGCAAAAGAAATACCTTTAGATAAATTATTAATTGAAACAGATTGCCCATTTCTAGCTCCTACACCATTTAGAGGAAAAAGAAATGAATCAGCATATGTTAAATATGTATGTGAAGAAATAGCTAATATTAGAGGTATAAGCTTTGAAGAAGTAGATAGAGCTACTACAGCAAATGCTAAAAATCTATTCAAAATCTAGGTGATTTTAATGATTGAATTTCTAAGAAGAAAATTCATTAAAAATTATAAAAAAGTAAATAATGAGCATGTAAGAATTGCCCATGGTAAAATGGCTGCAATAATTGGAATAATATCAAACCTTATATTATTCTTGATTAAATTATTAATTGGTATATTTACATTTAGTATTTCAATCATTGCAGATTCTATTAATAACTTATCAGATATGGCATCTAGTGTAGCAACATTAATTGGCTTCCATTTAGCTGGAAAGCCAGCTGATAAGGAGCACCCATATGGTCATGAAAGAATAGAATATGTAACAGGATTAATTATTTCATTAATAGTTGTTATTGTAGGTACTGTTTTATTAATAACATCAATATATAAGCTAATTAATTATAAAACAGAAGATATTAATGAATTATTAACATATATCTCTCTTGCAGTATTATGCATTGCGATATTATTAAAGGTATGTCAATTCTTATCTTATAGAAAAATAGCTAAAATAATTAATTCAGTTGCTCTTAGGGCAACTGCTCAGGATTCATTAAATGATTGTATATCTACAGGTGCTGTATTAATTGGAACAATTGTTATATTAATTCTTTATAAGAATAATATTACATTACCATTCTCAATTGATGGTATCTTAGGTATATTTGTATCTATCTTTATTATTATTTCTGGTATTAAGCTATTAAAGGATGAAATTAATCCATTAATTGGTGTACCAGTTTCAAAAAGCTATGTTAATGAAATTAATAAATTCATTAAGAAGCATGATATAGTTTTAGGTACACATGATATTATTTGTCACATGTATGGACCTACAAAATGCTATATGACAATACATATAGAAGTAGATTCTAGATTAAGCCTCGTTGATATTCATGATAAGATTGATGAAATTGAAATGAAGGTAAAAGAAAAATATAATGTTATTTTAACAACACATATGGATCCTATTATCTTTGGTGATGCTGAATTAGATAATATTAAAAAAGCTTTAGATGAAATATTATCTAAGATAGATTCTAAGATTGATTATCATGATATTAGATTAATAAAATCATCTAATAAGCTTTTATTTGATATAGACCTAAATTATGATATAGAAATTAGTGAAGATGAAATAACTAAAAAAATTCAAAATGAGCTAGCAAATAGATTTAATAAAGAATATAATGTCATTATTAATTATGACTATCCATTTACAGAATAAAAGAGGAACATAATAAAATTATGTTCTTTTTTCTTTTTCATTCATTTTCAAATAGTAAAATGGTTTATACGATGCTATAATGAAAATACACACTCAATTTAGATTTAGGGAGAATTACTATGGAAAATATTGTAAACAATGTAGAAGAAAATAACGAAATAGTAGAAATAAATGATATTTCAATAGATGTATCTGTTGAAAAGAATTTTTCGTACGCAAATTATCATACTGATTCAAGATTAAAGGTAGAAACATATACTAAAAATACCTCATATTCATTTATTCATTCTATTTCAATAACAAATAACACAGAAAATGAATATAATGATTTAAAGCTAACATTTACTTTTTCTCATCAAGCCTTCCATACATTTGATATCCATATTAATTCGTTAAATAAAAATGAAACAAAGGATATCTCAAATCCTTTTTTAATTGTTGATAAGGTAATGCTAGATAATATTTTAGAGCCAGAGGCAGCATGCCTAAAGGTTAGCATTAGTGATAATGAAAGATTAATATCTGAACAAGAAATACCTTTTAATATCTTACCTATTTCACAGCTAGCATTTGAAGAAGATGAATATATAGATGAAAGAATGTATGCTAAATTCGTAACACCTCTAGCATCTAAAGTAAAACAAATAACAATTGATGCTGAAGCATTATTAAAAAGATCTTTAGTAGGCTATCAAAATACTGACAAGAATAAGCTATTAGAGGAGGTAGAGGCAATTTATACTGCCCTACACAATTATGGTATTATTTATCAAAATCCACCCGCAAAGAGATATTCTGTTCAAAGAATCAGAATGCCTGAGGAGGTATTAAATGATAGAAAGGGTACATGTATAGATTTATCTATATTATTTGCTGCATGCCTAGAGGAGATTGGTTTAAACCCAATTATTCAATTTGGTGAGGGCCATGCCCTAGCTGGTTTATTCTTAAATGATATAGAAGAAGAAAATACAGAAATACCTACAGTTATTTTTGAAAATGGTATAGAAAAAAGAGAAGAGGTTATTAGAAACCTTGTAGGTAATAAAATATTAGTAATAGATGCAGTATGCCTTGTTTCTAATGAATCTACATCATTTCAACAAGCTATTAATAATGGTAAAGATTATGTCATGAGAAATTATGGCAAATATTTTAAAGCTATAGATATTAAGACTTGTCATCTAAGTGCATTCTCACCTATTCCTTGTGTAGGTAAGGGTGATGAAATAATTGAAAGAATTGATCCTTTAACATTAGTAGAAAGAAAAACTGAAGAGATTTCTAATGAAAAATATATTAATGTATTAAGACCAGAAGAAAAGACTAGATTTACATTCTGGGAAAGAAAATTATTAGATTTATCTGAAATAAATCCATTAGTTAATATAAATACTAATAATATGCATATAATAAGAATTATTAGTGAAAATCCTATTTATGAAGCAATATTTAAAAATGATGTTTTAGAATTATCTACAGATTTTTTAGTTAAAGCTAAAAGAGGAAAAGATGATTCATTTGTTAAGGGGGCATTTGATTATGTAACATCAAATCCTGACACAAAGCCATCATTCTTTAATCCTGTAATATCAAATAAGAATTTATTATATGGTGTAGGCTTTGAAACAACTTTAGAACAAATGATTAAAAAATCAAATGCTTCAATGGATGAAACAGGAGCTCAAACATTATTTATTTGTTTCGGTCTATTATCATATAGAAGAAAGAATGGTAAGGCAGGACAAGCACCATTTATTATTCTTCCTGTTGAAAAGCTAGTTAAATCTAAGGTTGGAAATAAATATTATATTTCAATTGATATTGATGATTTTATGGTTAACCAAACATTCTTTGAATATTATAAGAATGAACATCCAGGTAGTGATTTTAGTGAATTATATTCAGTATCAGCTACTGATGGATATATGAATATAGTTAATACATTTAAAGCTAATTCAGATATTAGATTAGAAGAAAAGGCTGTCTTTATTTCTAATTTATCATTTAGCCACTATATCATGTGGTCTGATATAAGAAAAAGACAAGAATCATTAAAAGAAAATAAGATAATTGAAAGTATTATAGAAAATAAAAATTTATTAAATGAAAAAATGGATTATGAGAATGAAGCAATTGATGATGTTGAAAAATATGCTGATTTTGCTGCCCCATTACCTTATGATTCAACTCAGCTTCTAGCAATCCTAGAATCAGGCAATGGAAAATCATTTATTCTTGATGGACCTCCAGGTACAGGAAAGAGCCAAACAATTGTTAATATGATTGTTAATGCCTTTTATCATGGAAAGAGTGTATTATTCGTAGCCGAGAAGAAGGCTGCCCTAGATGTAGTTTATGATAGATTAGAAAAGATAAAATTATCTAGATTTGCGTTAGAGCTTCACTCTAATAAGGCTAACAAGGATAATTTCTATAATAAGCTTGCAGAATCAATGGAATTTGGCCCTACAAAGGCTCCATTTGAATTCAATGTAAATTGTATCGATCTAGAGAAAAAAAGAGATGATTTAAGAGAAATCATCACTAAAATGCATGGAAGAAATGAATATTTCTATTCTTTATATGATTCAATTGTTTCTTATGAGAGATTAAAGCTAAATGAATTTGATTATTATATTAGATTAGATGAATTATTCTTAAGATCATTAGATAATAATAAATTTAAAGATATTAATAATTTAATTGATAAATATATCCATTTATCAAAGAGTATTACAGATTATGAAAATAATCCATTTAGATTCTTAGATATTATTAATGTTAGATTCTCTGATAAAAATCAAATAATGGATGAATTAAAGAATGCGAAAGCATTATTTGAAGAATTTATAAAATCATATGATGAATTAGCTAAATCAATAGAATTAGATTTAGAAAAAACACCTAAAAATATTGATTTATTAATTAATAATTTAGATATTGTTATTAATAATAAGCTATATATTGATTCTATTTATGAATTTGATAATGATGAATTTAATGATATAGCATTTAAGACATTTGATTTAGGTTTAGAATTAAATCAATTTATTGAAGTTAATAAAAATAAATATAAATTTGAATTATTTAAGGATATTGATCCGGATTCATTATTAAATGAATTAGATAATACAACAGGATTCTTTAAAAAGATTTCATTAAAGATGAAGCTAAAGAAGATAATATCTAATTTATTAAATGAAAAATATAAGAAAAATGATATTAAGAAATATTTATCTGATGTTAAATATTATAATGATAATATTAAAGAAATATCTAAGAATAATGAAGATATTTCAAAACTAATAAGTTTAAATTATTTATCTAATTTAGATAAGACTGAATTAATTAAGAATCAATATTTTAATTCAATATTATTTATTAAGAATTTAAAGAAGATTGAATCTCATTATTCAATTGATTTCATTTTAAATATATTAAAATCTCAAATTAATAATGAAAAGATTAAATTTATATTTAATAATTTAAAGCCTAAATATTTTAATTTTAAAGAAAATGAAAAGCTAATATTAGGTGAAAAATATTTATTAAATTATAAAATGATGGAATTATCTAATCCATTTGATAGATATGTTGAATTCTTAGATTACGCTACTGATGTAAATAATTTCAGTGAAATGCTAAATATCGCATCTATTAATTCAATTGTTAAAGCATTAAATGATAATAATATGTCAAGCTTTATCATTGATTTAAAGAATAATAAATTTAATATTGATGATTTTAAAGATTTCTTTGAATGGTCAATTGTTAATGGATTATTAGAATTATATTTTAAAGATGATACTATTAATTATTTCAATGCTGAAAGCTTCGCATATGAAATAGATAAATATAGAGATTGTATTAAGAAATATTCTTCAAGTGTAATAGAAGAGGTTTCAGCTAGATTATCAGCTAAGCTAGATTATAATTCAATTGATTATAAGGCTTCATCATCTATAGGACAATTAAAGAAGATATTCTCTATGAAGAGAAATAAGCCTTCAATTAGAGAAACATTATTAAAATATGATGATATCATTAAGAGCTTTTTCCCATGCTTCTTAATGTCTCCACTTTCTGCTGCCCAATATTTATCAGTAGATGGTGATGCATCTAAATTTGATATAGTAATATTTGATGAAGCATCACAAATCCCTACACATGAGGCTGTAGGACCTATAGCTAGAGGTAAATCATTAATTGTTGCCGGAGACCCTAAGCAAATGCCACCATCTTCATATTTCAATTCTGAGGTACAAATATCAGAAGATGATATTGAATTTGAGGATTCTGCGTCATTATTAGATGAATGTATAGCAATTGATTTACCAAGAATTAGATTAAATTATCATTATAGAAGTCAGCATGAATCTTTAATTTCATTCTCTAATCAAAATTTCTATAAAAATGATTTATATACGTTCCCTTCACCTTCAACTAAAAAGAGTGAGGTATTATTCCATTATGTAAAATTAAATGAGAATAAGAAATCTAGTGTATTATCTAATGACGAGCTAGAAGCTATTTGGGAAGAGGTAGAAAAGATATATAAGGATAAGAGAACATGTGTAAAATCATTAGGTATAATTGTATTTAATGTTATTCAAAAGCAAGCTCTTGATTCTTATATTGAAAGAAAGCTATCAGCTAATCCTGAAATAAAAGAAGCATTATTAAAGGCAGAAGATAAAACTAAGGAGCCATTATTTATTAAATCACTTGAAAATGTTCAGGGTGATGAAAGAGATATTATTATTTTATCTGTTGGATTTAGATTAAATTATCAAGGACATCCTAATATTAATGGTCCTCTTGCCGCTACAAATGGTGAAAGAAGATTAAATGTTGCCGCATCTAGATCTAAATATAGAATGATTATAGTTTCTACTATAAAATATAGTGATTTTGAATCTGATGAAGCATTAAAGAAAAATAAAAATAATGGAGCATCTTATTTAAAGAAGCTTATATATTATGCTGAAAATTCAGCATTTGAATTAGAATCATTAAACAAAAAAGAAGATAATTCTATAGTTTCATTTATTAAAAATGACCTAGAGGCATTAGGGTATAATATTGATACTAATGTTGGTTTATCTAACTATAAGGTTGATATCGCAATTAAATCAAGTGATGGATCATCTTATATTTTAGGTGTATTAATTGATAATAGTGATGTTTCAGAATTAACATCAATTAGAGATGAATTATATTTAACTGAATCATTCTTAAGTGATGCCTTAAATTGGAATTTAATTAATATTTATACAATTGAATATTTTAAAAATCCAAAGAGAATAATTGATTATATTATTTCAAGTATAGGAACAACTACTAAAAAGGTATCTAATTATGAAATAGATCCTAATATTGTTCAAGTAGAAAAATCCGAAAGGAATGATTATCAATATAATACAGTTGAATATAATAAGGTAGATAATTTAATACCTTTATCATATTCAAGTGAATATGGATTTAATCCATCAAATATAAGAAAGAATTTACAAAAAATAATAGATGTAGAAGGCCCTGTTTCTTATAACATAATTAAAAATTATATTAATGATTGTACAGAAAATTTAGCTAAAATAGGCACTAAGGCAGATAGATTTATTAGATTAGAGCTAGATTTTGTTTTAGCTAATAAAACTACTGACCTAGATTCAAATGGAAAGCCAATTGATTTCTATTGGCCTAAGGATGTTAATTATAATTTATCATTCTTTAGAATAAGTGATAGAGATATAAATGATATTCCAAAGGAAGAAATTGCAGCATGCATGAAGCAAATATTAAAGCTTCAGGGAAAGATATCTTTAGATGACCTATTTAAGGCAACATTAGAGGTATTAAAATATGGTGATGCGATTGTTAATAAGAAGAATAAATCAAAGCTACTTCAAGCTTATAAATTCGGCTTTGAGGCTGGCTTTTTAGAGGATTTGTCTAATGATTAAAATAGATTTAATTACAGGTTTTTTAGGCGCAGGAAAGACTACATTTATTAAGAAATATGCTAAATATTTAATAGATAGTGGATTAAATATTTGTATATTAGAAAATGATTTTGGTCCTATTAATATCGATATGATGTTATTAGACTGTTTGGATTGTGATAAAGAAATGGTCTCTGGTGGCTGTGATTATGATTGTCATTTTAGAAGATTTAAAACGAAGCTTATTCAAATGGCTTTAAAAAGATATGATAGAGTAATCGTAGAGCCATCAGGCTTATTCCACACAGATGAATTCTTTGATGCATTATATGAAGAACCCTTAGATTCATTATATGAAATAGGTAATATTTTTTGTATATATGATTTTAATACAAAAAATTTATCTGATGAGGCTAAATCATTTTTAGCATCAGAATTATGTGTAGCGTCTAAGATTATTGTTTCTAAGGATGAAGAGAATAAGAAGCTAGATACTACATATATTAATGAAATATTAAATGAATTTAATTCTGATCGAATAATTACTGATAATGATGTTATTTACAATAATAATTTAGATTTTGATTCAATAATTAATTCTGGATATCATTCATCAAGTACAAGAAAAATAATTAATAGTTCTAATAAATTTGATTCTATATATTTTATGGAATTAAATATATCTTTAGAAAAAATTAAAGAAATTGCTGATATTTTATTTAAAGATTTATCTTATGGTATAGTTAAAAGAATAAAAGGATTTGTAAAAGATAATGATAAGTGGATTAGAATTAATTTAACTAAAGATAATAACGAAATTGTAGAAAATAGTATAGGACAAGAAGTATTTATAGTCATTGGAGAAGACTTAAATAAAGAAAAAATAAATGATTTATTTATGAGTTAATAATTATAGGCGTATTTGATAAATTTATTTTTGTGCTTATAATTATGAAATTGGAGAGGTATGAAAAATATGAAAAATTCATCAAATATAATGTTTAAGATTGGACAAATTTTAAACATTATCGCAATCCCACTATGCGCTATCGTTTTTATTTTGGGATCAATACTTGCGGGAGCTGGATTTTTAGGCTTGGCTGGAGTAATAGACATGAGAAGTGATGAAGCTGGCATAGCAGCATTATATGGATTCATCTTCTTACCTTATGGCTTATTCTTATTAGTATTTTCAATCATTTCATTAGTCGTATGTTCAAATAAGCATAAAGCTATTGTAAATGGAAATGATACTGCTGGACCTAGAGTTGCCTTAATTGTTTTAGGAGCTTTAGGTAATAATATTTTCTACATTTTAGCAGGTATTTTTAGCCTAGTTGCAAGATCACAAGAAGCAAATAAATAAAATATAATGATAGTATGTGAATTAGAGCTTTACTTAGTAATTAGTTTACGAGTAAGGCTCTTTTTTATATTTCTTGTGCATTAATTCATTTTGTAGTATAATAAAAAAAGTTAAAGGGGGATAAAAAGAGTATGAAAAATACATCAAATATTATGTATAAGATTGGAAAGATCTTAAATATTATTGCTTTACCAGTTTTAGTAATAGTTATGATTGTTGGAACATTTTTACTTGTGTTTGGAGGCTTAAGTTTAGCAGCTGGAGCAGTTGAAAATAGTTCAAGTGCTACTGCTAGTAGTAGTATCAGTTTTAGCGATAAGCTTGATGAAGAAACAGCTGCAGTTTTCATGTTAAATGGTATCTATATGTTAGTTTTAGGTTTTGTTTTAATAGTTTTCGAAATTGTAGCATTAGTTGTTTGTACTAAAAAACATAACTTAATCAAAGCTGGAAATACTGAGCCATCACCTAGAGTATTTTTAATTGTATTTGGAGCTTTAAGTGAAAATATTTTCTATATCCTAGCAGGTATTTTCAGCTTAGTAGCAAGATCACAAGAAGCTAGTGGTAATACTGTAGTTGAAAACAAGACAGAGACAACTTCTGAAAAGGAAGTTGTTGAAGGTGAAGTTGTTAAAGATGAGCCAAAAGCTGTTGAAGCAGCTCCAGTTGAAGAAACTAAAGAAGAAACTGCAACTGAGACTGAAGATAAGGCTGAATAATTTAAAATTAACAATAATAATAAAAATATGGGTCTATGAAAATAGACCTAATTTTTTTATTGCATATTTAAAAAATATGTGATAAAATTATAAAGCATTTCGAGTAAATGCCCTTGCTTAACTTAACTATGTTAAGCCGGAAGTCCAAAAGGAGGTTAAAAAAGATGAAAAAGTATGAAGTAATGTACATTCTACGTTCTAATCTTGATGCAGACGCTATTAAGGCTGAAGTTGAAGCTGCAAAGAATATTTTCACTTCAAATGGTGCAAAGGTTTTAGAGGAAAAAGAATGGGGTTTTAGAGAGCTAGCATACGAAATCGATCATAATAAGAAAGGTTATTATGTATGGATGTTAGTTGAAGCTCCTGTAGAAGCAGTTAACGAATTCAATCGTATTGCAGGCTACAGCGAAAAGATTATTCGTCACATCGTAGTAAAAGATGGAGAATAATTAAGGGAGGTAATGATTCATGAATAAAGTATTATTAACAGGAAGAATTACTAAAGACCCAGAAATCCGTTATACATCTAATGGTATTGCAAATTTATTATTTACTTTAGCAGTAGATAGTAGCCAAAGAGATGCAAACGGTAATAGGCAAGCATTTTTCATTTCATGCGTTGCCTGGGGACAACAAGCTGATTTTATGTCACGCTATGTTAAAAAAGGAAATATGTTAGCAATTACTGGTAGAATTCAAACTAGAAGCTACCAAGATCAAACTGGTGCACAACACTATGTTACAGAAGTTGTTGTTGAAGCAATTGAGAATTTATCTCCAAGAGATCCTAATCAAGCTCAACCACAACAAGGCAATTTCCAACAACCCCAACAAAATCCATATCAAGGATATAACAATCCAAGCTATGGACAACCTCAACAATCTTATCAACAACCAAACAGCAATGAAGCTCCAAAGAGCTTTGATGTAAATGTTGATGATGAAGAGTTACCATTTTAATTTGTGAAAGGAGAAAATATCATGCAAAATACTGAAAAGAGAAGCCGTGACAATAACCAACGTCGTGGTAGAAAGAAAGTTTGTTATTTTACAGCAAACAAGATTGAACATATAGATTTTAAAGATGTAGATTTATTAAAGAAGTTTATCTCTGATAGAGGCAAAATCTTACCTAGAAGAGCAACTGGTACATCTGCAAAATATCAAAGAAAGCTTGCTATCGCTATTAAGAGAGCAAGACATATGGCATTATTACCATTCGTTAAAGACTAATTAATATGTGTTGTGAAGTGACACAATCACTCGCAAGAAAATGACATAAATCATAAGTATGAATGACCTTGTCAATTTTGGCAGGGTCTTTTTTTATGCTTATTGCATTTGAATCTAAATTATGATATAACGATATCGCGGTAAATAGTAATTTTACAATAATAATAATTGGAGTATGATATGACATTACAACAAGTTCCGTATATTAGATTATGGTCAAATTTATTTAATTTTAGTGGTAAAACTAAAAGAAGTGATTTTTTTGTTGACTTAATATTGCATATAGTGGTTTTAGTTAGCTTTGTTTTTTTGGAAATATTTATAGTATATAAAAAGAGTATTTCGTATCTTGAACTCCCATTTATGGCTTTCTATTTATTTATGTGGTTTTTTCTTCCGTTAGCATTAATTGCTCGACGATTAAATGATGCAGGTCTTCCTCGCTTTTATTGTTTCATGGTACATATTCCGTTATTTGGATTAAGTATATGGATAATGTGCCTATTTAAGTCTAGAGAAGCGGGAGATTATCAAGCGCTAAAAAATAAAAGAAAAGTTTTTACTACAATGGGTATTTTGACACCAGCATTAATTGTTGCTTTTGTTGTAGCAGTCATAATAACCGAAATATTTTCTCCAAGAATAGCTTCACAATCGAAGGACATAAATGATTATGAAAAATATGTTGACGAAGTTAAATACGCAGAAAAATTTATGCCAGACTATAAAAATGACATTGGTTCATATACAAATATAGATTTTGGATACCAACTAAATGTATATTCTTATTTTATGGGTTTTTGCAGTGATTGTATCACACTAATTGCGACTTATGATGATGCCAATTATGAATTAGAAAAAAATAATGTTTTAAATAAATATGAATATTTAAGTGAACCTTATAGAGAGGATGATGGTGATTATATTTTTCCTGTTGCAACATTTGAATATGATGGATATATTTTTAAGATAGTTCCGTATTATCATTTTTGGAATAATAGCGATGAACTTGCGTGTAAGTCTTTTATGATGGTTGGATGCAATGATTTAGAAAATAAAGTAGCGTATTTGTATTTTTATGATTTTGACATAGATTATCTATGCGATAGCAAAGCAACAGAAGAAGAAAAAACTGCTAGAATGCCTAGGTTGATAGAGAACGATTTTGTCTGGTATAGTAGTTCAAATAAATAAAAAAAGTTAATGAAAAAATTTTGAAAATAGATCATGCAAAACGCATGGTCTTTTTTTATGCAATGCTTAGCTTATGCTTAACTTTTTTAATGCAACATGCAAGTTTTATGCAAATTATAAGCAAAGGGGCTCGCAAATAAAACAATACACGATATAATGCATGCAGGCGATTGGCGAGGAGAGGCTTTTCTGTGCATTTGAGGAGAATTGGGGCTGTGCTTGTACAAAGTCTGAAGTGACACAATCACTCGCAAGAAAATGACATAAAACATAAGTATGAATGACCTTGTCAATTTTGGCAAGGTTTTTTTGTCTATTCTTGACATTAGGGGATATATTCCCTATAATAAAAATGGAAGGAGATGAAGAATTGCCAACTATTTCGTCGTTTTATGGCATTTTTATACTAATGCATTTGACTAGAAAGGAACATAATCCACCGCATATACATGCAATATATGGTGATTATGAAGCAACATTTTATAGTGAAGATGGAGAAATATATAATGGGGAATTTCCTAAGAATGGTAAAGTATTAGTAAAGGAATTTATTTTAAAGTACAAAAATGAGC
>JAEEGL012648823.1_pt1 | contig 22244 bp, 14 predicted proteins | sample 9134231 | NCBI WGS metagenome assembly JAEEGL01 (sample SAMN16246548, study PRJNA631951) | gut metagenome | biome: gut microbiome; feature: rumen; material: fiber-attached | host: Bos | place: Iran: Karaj | collected 2018-10 | reverse complement strand
GCGAAGACAGGTGCTGCCGTGAAGACCGTGAAGCTGCTGGCCCAGAGCACGGGCGAGTTCACCCGCGAGGAGCTGCGCAAGGATGTGCGCCTGAGCTGGAGCGACAAGGCTCGTGCCGAGATTGCAGCTGCCAAGGGTGGCAACAGCGGCAGCGGCTCGAACAGCGGAGGCAGTAACTCAGGCGGCAACAGCGGAGGTGGCAACAGCAACACCGACCCGAACACGCCCACGGAGGACATTCCTGGCGAGGATCGTCCGTAGGCCTCCCCCCACCCCCTCCGAAAGGAGGGGGGCTTATTAAAGAAAAGCGGCATTTCTCTGGTTGGAGGAATGCCGTTTTTGTTATTTTTGTGACGATTTGTTCCGATGCGGAAAGATCAGAATTCGGAGGTGAAGTGGAACTGGATGTGCTCGAAGTCCTGCTGGGCCATGGAGAGCACGTAGCCGGAGTCGGCCAGGAAGACGTCGCGCCCCTCCTTGTCCTTGGCCATGTACTGATACTTGCGCTTCTTGAAGGCCTCAAGTTCCTGCTCGTTGTCGGAGGAGATCCAGCAGGCCTTGTAGAGATGCACGGGCTCCCAGCGGCACTTTGCGTTATATTCATTTTCCAGTCGGTACTGGATGACCTCGAACTGCAACTGGCCCACGGTGCCGATGATCTTGCGGCCGTTGAACTGGTTGACGAAGAGCTGGGCCACGCCCTCGTCCATGAGCTGGTCGATGCCCTTCTGCAACTGTTTGGCCTTCATGGGGTCGTCGTTCTCGATATATTTGAACAGCTCGGGCGAGAACGATGGCAGGCCCCGGAAGTGGAGCGGCTCGCCCTCGGTGATAGTGTCGCCGATCTTGAACATGCCGCCCGTGTCGGGCAGGCCGACGATGTCGCCGGGCCAGGCCTCATCGATGGTGCTCTTGCGCTGAGCCATGAACTGGGTGGGCGAGGTGAAACGCATGGTCTTGACCTGACGCACATGCAGATAAGGCACGTTGCGCTGGAAGCGGCCTGAGCACACCTTGCAGAAGGCGATGCACGAGCGGTGGTTAGGGTCGATATTGGCGGTGATCTTGAAGATGAAGCCGGTGAACTTAGGCTCTTCGGGTTGCACCTCGCGCTCCTCGGCCTTGGTAGGACGGGGCGAGGGAGCAATCTCTACGAAGCAGTTGAGCAGCTCCTGCACGCCGAAGTTGTTGAGTGCCGAACCGAAGAACACGGGGGCCACCTCAGCCTCACGGTAGGTATTGACGTCGAAGTCAGGATAGACACCATCGATGAGCTCGAGGTCGTCACGCAGCTTCTGGGCGTCCTGCTCGCCTACGCGCTGGTCGAGCTCGGCAGAACCAAGCTCTACGCTCACCTTCTCGGTGACGCGCTGCTTGTCGGGGGTGAAGAGGTCGAGCTTCTGCTCGTAGATATTATACACGCCCTTGAACTTGGCACCCTGGTTGATGGGCCAGCTGAGAGGGCGCACCTTGATCTCCAACTCCTGCTCCAGCTCGTCGAGCAGGTCGAAGGGGTCACGGCCTTCGCGGTCCATCTTGTTGATGAAGCTGATGACGGGGGTCTTGCGCATGCGGCAGACGGTCATCAACTTGCGGGTCTGCGTCTCCACGCCCTTGGCACCATCGACCACGATGATGGCCGAATCAACAGCGGTCAGCGTGCGGAAGGTGTCCTCGGCGAATTCCTGGTGACCCTGGGTATCGAGAATGTTCACCTTGTATGCGAGATGCTGTCCCTCTGGTGTATAATCAAACTCCATGACGGAGGTTGAGACCGAGATGCCGCGCTGCTTCTCAATCTCCATCCAGTCGGAGGTGGCAGTTTTCTTGATTTTATTGTTCTTCACTGCGCCGGCCACCTGAATCTGTCCGCCGAAAAGCAGGAACTTCTCAGTCAGCGTGGTCTTACCAGCATCGGGGTGCGAAATAATCGCAAATGTTCTTCTACGTTCAATTTCTTGATTCATTGCATTTTCTTTTGAGGGTGCAAAGGTACTAAAAATGAATGACATACAGGCTTAAATTGAAATAATTTTTCAAAAAACAGGGAGCAAAACCATTTTCGGCTTTGCTCCCTGATAGTAAGTTTGTGAGGAGTTATTTATACGTCACTCGCACGACGCTGAAGCCATGACCGTGTATGCAGAACGCCTTGGCTGCCACGGCATCCTTCAGTTCCTGGGTGATTTCCACAGGCACGTCGGTATCGGCTGTGATGGTGGTGTTCTGCTGACCAGGCAGCGAAGCCCACTCCCAGTTGTCGAACTGGTACTGATGATACGTGGCCGTTTCGTCTAACTTCAGGGAGAAGGTCAGCGTGTGTCCCACTTCATATTTTGCAAATTCCTCCTGCGAGATCTCGCGCCATTCCTTGTTCGGATTGCCGTCGGGCAACTCCCATGACACGGCATAGTCGCCCGTCCAGACCACCTTCTCAGTGGCGACGATGAACAATGCCGACTCAGCCAGCGCATTGTCTTTGCAGAAGCTCACGGCCTCGCCGCTGGTGGTGGTGCCCTTCAGCTCGTAGTCGCCAGCCTCCAGTTCAGGAGCGATGAAGGTCAGCTTATCAGCCGTCTTCTCGGTGATGGTGCACTCCTTGCCGCCAATCGTCAGGGTAGCCACATCGTTCAGATAAAAGCCTTCGATGGTAACGGCATCTTTCGACATGCCGGCAAAGGTGGAGTTCAGCACCGTCGGCTTTGTCACCACCACAATCATGTCGGCACCAAAGCGCTCGTCCTTGTCGTTGACCAGGGTGATGCGATAGGAACCGGCCGAGAGCGTGGCGGGAATGGTGTATTCAATGCATTTTTCTGCGCTGTTATAGGTAGCGGCGATCTCCTCACCGTTGATCACCACCTTCGTGATGTCGTCCAGCTTGGTGCCGTGCAGTCGGGCGGCAGCACCAGCGGCCACAACGCGGTCGGCCATGTCGCTGCCAGCCTGCGGGTCACCCTCCAGGGCCTTCACCGTCAGTTTCATGGTGCGCGAGGTCTCCTTGCCCTTCACGGTGACGGCCAGAATCTTCAGTGTGTAGCTGCCAGCCTCGAAAGGCTCGTCAATCTTATTGCCCACCACTTCCTTGTTGTCGGTGATCCACTTCACGGTGGTATAGTCGGTAGGCGTGACCAGCACTTCAAACTGCAGGTTCTCATTGCGGTTGATGCTGAAACCACCGTCGGGGAAGTCGGTGTTCAGGATGCGCGGGGCATCGTTCTCGCTGACGGTGAAGAAAGCCTCTTCATCCTTGGAGCAGCCTGTGAGCGCTGCTACGATGCCGCAGCATGCCAGACAGGTGCTGAAAATATTCTTGAGTTTCATATTTCTTTCGTTTTTTTCGTTATGACGTTATTACGTTATATCGTTCTTTTAGTCGGCTGTCGCCTTGGGACTCCGCTCTGCGCCTGAGCACCTACGGAGCGCAAGAAAAGCGGCAAAGCCGAGCGATTTCGACTGGTAATTACTTCACGTTGATGTCGCTAACGTCCCACCACATGCGCTTGTGCCAGTCGTCCTTGCCACCCATGCGGCTGAGGGCATCCTGATAGTTGGCCTTGTTGTATTTCTCCTCCAGGATGGGATAGCAAAGACGCACGGGCGTCTGGAGGTTCTTGTCGTCGTAGGTGAAGTCGCTGACAAACTGATCGAGCTTGGTGCGGTCGGCCAGCACGGGATAGTCAGCACGACGCAGGTTGGCCCAAGCCTCGGCGGGATTCATCATGTGGAGCATCCATGCCTGCAGGTTGATGGCCTCGCGGGCACTGGCGGCAGTGGCCAGCGGACTGGTAGCCATCACCTTGGTGACATAGGCGTCGATGTCGGTCTGGCTGATCAGCGCCTCATCGGTGAGGTAATGCTTGTTGAGCAGCTGGATAGAGGCCTTGATGCCTGCCTTGAAATGGTCATCGGCGGTGCCCGTCACGCTCCATCCCTTTGACAGCGCCTCAGCCATGAGGAAGTCGGCCTCGGCAGAGGTGAAGAGGATGCCCGGACGGTCAGGCTGGCAGAAATCGATAGACAGGGCAGGACGCATCATGCGGGCAGGGAAGTTGTTCTTCTCGTAGCCCACCTCCGGATACAGCTCCACCAGACGGGCCAGCGTGGGAACGTCGGCCAGATTGCTGGGACCGTTGATCCAGTTGTTCCACCAGGCAGCACCCGGCTTGCAGGGGGCTTCCTCCTGTCCCTGCTTCTTCAGATAGGCTATCACCTCATTGGTCAGATCGACATTGCCCTCCTTGTCAGGCTTGATCTCGCTGCGCTTCACGTTGTTATAGTGACGGCAGATGCTGTAGAGACGGGGATCATCCATCGACTTCATATAGTCGAAAAAGGTGGAGCAGACAAACGTGGGCGAGGTGGGATCCTGACCATAGAGGATTTCACCCAGGGCGTTGACGCGGAAGTCGTAGTCGCGGGCACCGTCGTAGAGAGTGAACGGGCCGTTGGTGTATCGGATAAAGGCATCATCCTCAGCCACGGAAATCACGCCTGCGGCATCGCTGGCGGCAGCCTCAAACTCTGTCTGAGCCTTGGTAGGATTGACATCGCTGATGCGCATGGCAAAACGCAGGCGGAGGGAGTTGGCATACTTCTTCCACTTGGCGATGTCGCCGCCATAGTTAGTCACGTCGCCCGTGATGTTGTCCTTACCTGTGCCCAACTGACTGACGCAGGCCTTCAGCTCGTCAAAGAAGAAATTGTAGATGTCTTCCTGCTTGTCATACACCGGCGTGGAAGGTCCCTCTTCCAGACTGTTGTTGATGGAGAGACAGGGCACATCGCCATAGGTATCGGTCAGAACCGACATAAGATAAACCTTATGTATGCGCAGCACGGCATTGAGATTCGGACGGTCGTCCGTGTGGGCAATGGCATCGCGCAGGTTCTTGATGGCGATGCTGTAATACTGATCCCAAACGAGGCGCATCTGATCGTCGAAGGCATGGACGCTGCCGCCATAGTAGGAGACGTTCCAGCCGCCAGCGAAGTGCTGGGTGAAGCCTGTGACATAGCTGCGATAGGTGTCCATCAGACCGAAGTCGCCATAGGTCTGCAGCAGACAGGTGGTCAACTGTGCGTTGGGGTCGATGGTAGTGGTCTTGGTGTCATCCGTGTTGATGCCCTCCATATAGCTGTCGCTGCAGGAGGTGAGTGCAACGGCAATGCCGGAACACACGAGACATGCGTTGATGATATTCTTGATTTTCATGATTCTTTCATTCTTTAGAATTTAACGTTCACATTGAAGCCATAGCTGCGGCGAGAGGGCAACGAACCGTATTCGAGGCCGAGTCCGGAGGTGTTATAGCCTGAGTCGGGGTCGATGTTGGGAATGTTCTTCCAGATGATGAAGGGGTTGCGAGCCACAAACGAGACGTTGAGCGACTTCACCCACTTGCCCAGCATCTTCTCAGGGAAGGTATAGCCGAAGGTGATCTCACGGCACTTCACGTAGGAGTTGTCATAGACGAACATGCCAGGGGCATTGTCGGCAGCACTCTTCCAGTAGGCCTCGGGATTGACGGGAATGTCGTTGGCACGATAGGTGCCGTCGCCATTGTCAATCACACCGGGAGCCACGAAACCATAGTTGTGAGCATCATAGCCAGGCTGCGACTGGATGTAGGCGAGCCATGCTGACGATGACATGCCGGCGGCCTGACGGGCCTCCTCAGAGGCATACCACTCATCACGACCCTCGACGGTGCCAGAGGCCTTACCCGTCTGGTAGGCCGAGCGCATAGACATCGAGAAGATGTCGGCACCCACCTTCACGTCGAAGCCTGCGGAGAGGCGGAAGTTCTTATAGGTAAAGGTGGAATAGAAACCGCCCGTCCAGTCCCAAGATGCATTACCGAGCGTGTGTACCTTATCGTCGATCTCGGGCAGACCCGTCGTAGCGTTGATGATGACCTGTCCGTCGGCATTGCGTTTGAAGTCCTTGCCCTGAATGGAACCGTAGTTCTCGCCTACCTCGGCACCGACGCTCACGCCGCACCAGGTGGCCTTCTCAATCTCGAGGTAGTCCATGCCATCGACGAGCGACTTCACCTTATTTATATTCTTAGAGAAATTCAGACCTGCATCCCAAGCGAAGTCCTTGATCTGCAGCACGCGACCGTTCAGGGCAATCTCAACACCCTTGTTCTCAATCTCACCGGCATTGACGAGACGATAGGCATAGCCAGCTGATGACGATGCGGCGAGGGCGATGATCTGATCCTTCGACACCTGATTGTAGTAGGTCAGGTCGAGACCTAAGCGGTTGTGCAGGAACTTCATCTCCAGACCCAGCTCGAAGGAGTTGGTGCGTGAGGGCTTCAGGTCAGGGTTAGGCATGATGTTGCTGTTGATCAAGCCCATGGCATAGCCGGAATAGGCATAGCGGCTGTTGGTGTAGCTGGTGACGAGCTGATAGGGATCGGTATCGCTACCCACCTGAGCCCATGATGCGCGCACCTTACCATACTCGATGATGCTCTTGTTCTTGATGAACTCTGAGAACACCACGCTACCTGAGAACGAGGGATAGACATACACATTATTGCCGACAGGAAGGGTTGACGACTTGTCGCCGCGCAAAGTTGCCTCCAGATAATAGGTGTGCTGATAGCCCACGCTGGCCGATCCGAAGATAGAGTTGATCTGCTTCTTGTAGGAACTCTGCTGGATGCTCTGCTCCCCATAGTTCATGATGCTGACGATGTCCTTCATCTGCTCGTTCAGACCGGTGAAGGTCGTGGTGAGATTGTTCACCTTGAAGAGGTTGCCGCCCAAGGTGGCGTTGAAGTCGAAGTCGCCAAACTGATTGTTATACATGGCTAACAGCTCAGCATTGATGGTCTTGTTCTTGAATGTCTGATAGGTCAACTGGCCAGCCGTCTTTCCAGGAGTGGTCTTGGCAATATAGTCCTCGAAGTTCATGTCGTTGATATCGGTACCGATGGTGCCTTGCAACTTCAAGTGCTCGTCGATGTTCCAGACAGCCTTGGCAGTGAAGCGGTATATGTCTTTTCTAGAGACGTTGCCATTCTTATAGAGATCCCAATAAGGGTTCTTGTTATACATGTCGTTGCCGTTCCAGTTGGCGTAGGTGCCATCGGCGTTCTCATAGTGCTGGAGCCATGCCTGATTGTAGGTGCCGGCCAGCGTCATGAGGTTCTTACCTACGTTGCTCTGCGAGTCGCCCAGGGCGGGACGGTTCTTCACATGCTCATGGGTGTAGTTGCCCGTGAAGTCGAGGTCAACGGGACCCATCGACGTGTTGACGCGCAGGTTGAAGTTGTCGCGGCTCATGTGAGTGTTGGGCAGGATGTCCTTGTTGCGCATATCGGTGAAGCTGAAGCGCATGCCGGTCTTGCCGGAGTTCACCGAGAGGATGGCGGTGTTCTGAGCGGTCACACCCGTGCGGAAGAACTTGCTGGTGTTGTCCTCATACATCTGGAAGGGGCGCTGCACACCGTCGAAATACTCGACAAGCTGGTTGTCGGCCTTGGGGCCCCAGCTGCTGTTGGTACCTGAGGTGGCCGTCTTGCTGAACTGGCCGCCATAGCCCATGCCGTAGGTCTGCTGGATGTCGTCCCACTGAGCATTCTGCACATCGATGGTCATGGAGCCGTTATATTCCAGACCCAGCTTATCCTTCTCTGCCTTCTTGGTGGTGATGAGGATCACACCATGCGAAGCACGGCTGCCATAGAGAGCCGAGGCTGCAGGGCCTTTCAGCACGGTCATATTCTCGATATCATCGGGATTGATGGCCGAGATACCGTCGCCGAGGTCATAGCCGCCCTCAGTGCCGGCGCTGCCGAAGTTGGTATTGTCGAGGGGCACACCGTCGATGACGTAGAGCGGCTGGTTGTTGCCCGTGATCTCAGTATTACCACGCAGCATGACGCGGGTGGAGCCAGAACTACCGCCAGCCGTGTTCTGTACCACGAGACCTGCTACCTTACCTGCCAGCGAGTTCATCACATTGGTTTCCTTGGCCTTGGTCAGCTCTTCGCCCTTCACCTCAGACAAAGCATATCCGAGAGCCTTGCGCTCACGCTTGATGCCGAGGGCGGTGACCACGACCTCGCTGAGCTGGGTCTTGTCTTCGGCCATTGTAATCTTCATGCCCTGCTGGGCCTTCACCTTGAGGGTGGTGTAGCCCACATAGGTCACCTCAAGCAGGTCGCCAGGCTTACACTTGATTTTAAACTTACCTTGAAAGTCGGTCACCGTACCATTCGTCGTGCCCGACACCTTCACCGTGGCGCCAATCAACGGACCTTCAGCATCCTCCACCGTACCAGTAATCACCTGGTCATCAGCAGCGACAGCCTGATCCGAAGGGTACGCTGTCTGCGCACCATACGCAACTGGCATCCACATCGCACCTGCGCAAAGCAGGCAAAGAATCAGTTTTGATCTCTTCATGTGTTGTTTTTTGTTTTTAAAGTTATTGTGATAGGAATTTATTTCTTAATCGGATAGACGTAGAGTAATCCAAACATGATGCCGGCAATGACGGCAGGAATGATGGAGAACAGCGCCCATATCATGCGGCCGACGGCATCAGCATCGGTGATGGTGATCACGGTCTGACCTGTAGCATCGGTGCCAGATACAAAACCGGCTATTCCCAGGAACAGAGCCACCAACGAACCACTGATAGCGGTGCCGAACTTCTGGGCCATCGTGCCGGAAGAGAAAATCAGACCTGTCGAGGAGGTTCCGTTTTTCTCCGTGGCATAGTCAGCTACATCGGCATACATCGACCACAGCAGCGGCGAATAGAGTCCGATGCCGACAGATGTCAGGACAACAATGGCTACAAGCACCCAGATGTAGGCAGCATCCATGGGCACGAGGAAGAATAGGACGGAAGTTGCCGCACAGATGATGGCAGCCGCCATGAATGCGCCACGCTTAGAACCCACCCACTTTGTGAATACGGGCGATACACCACCGAAAACCATGCAGGTCAGCTCACCGAAAGTCATAAAAACGGTGTAATTAATGATGAGTCCGCTCACGGTGACGTCTCCATGCAGGCAGTACTCAAACATGTAGCCCGCCACAGCATAACGGAAACCATTGAAGAAATTCATGCAGATACCGATGAGCGTCAGAATGACCCAAGGACGGTTGCGGAACAAGTCGGCAAAGGGTTTCAAGGAAAATTTCTCGGCACGCACGGGCTTGTGACGCTCACGGGTCAGCAGTCCGCAAGCCAAAGTACCTACGGCAGCGATAATGCCGAAGAAGGCGCCCAACACAGCATACTGGTGCTGATCACTTCCACCCACGAGTTTCTGCAGATAGGGAAAGGATAGCAGCGTGACGAAACCCATAGCGTAGGCCCCCACCATGCGGAACGAAGAGAACTGATTCTTCTCGTTGTCGTCGGTAGTCATCACGCCGAGCAGCGAACCGTAGGGCACGTTGACTGCTGTATAGACCAGCATCATGAGCAGATAGAATGTGTAAGCCCAGATGCGCTTGCCCACAGGCCCGAAATCAGGGGTGCAGAGCAGCAGGGCAAAGATGAGTCCAAAGGGAATGGCCCCAAAGATGAGCCAAGGGCGATAGGTCCCCCAGCGCGACTGTGTGCGGTCGGCCAGCGTGCCCATCAAGGGGTCGGTCACCACATCAAACATGCGTGCAATCAGCATCAGCATGGCCGTATCGGCGACTGTCAAACCAAACACATTGGTGAAAAACAGCGGAAACGCGATTGACATGACTTTCCAGGTAATGCCACCTGCAGCAGCGTCGCCTAGTGCATATCCGATTTTCTCTCTTAGTTTTGCCATAGATGAGTTTTGACTTTTACATTCAGACAGAACTTATATACTTCTACATGACAACCTCAACGGTGTGACGTCCGGGAGTGGCCTTTATGATCGTGCCCTCGACGGTTTCCCCGTCGAGCAAGATGCTGCGCACGCCAGACTGACGGGCATCGGGATTCTTGACGGTAATGTCGAATTCCGCATCGCGGAGCACGCGGTGTACATGGTACTCCTTCAGCGCAGAGGGGATACAAGGGTCAATCTCCAGACCATCATAGGTGGGTCGGATGCCGAGGATGTACTGGGTGATGGTAATCCAGTTCCAGGCAGCAGTACCCGTCAGCCATGAGTTCTTACCCTCGCCAGGCTTGGCAGCATCTTTACCTGCCACCATCTGACAATAGACGTAGGGCTCGACCTTATGCAACTGCTGATCCTTGATCCATGCCGGACAAATCTTGGTATAATGTTCCCAGGCATCGTTACCGCGACGAGCTACAGTCTCACCGATGATAACCCAGGGATTGTTGTGGCAGAAAATGCCAGCGTTCTCCTTATAACCTGCGGGATAGCTGGAAATCTCGCCCATCTCTACATAATAGCGGGTGAAGGCAGGATTGTTGAGCACCATACCGTGCTCGCAGTCAAGGTACTTTTTACAAGAGTCGAGGGCCTTCTCCACCATGCCGTCCTCGAGACCGATGCCGGCCATCGTGCAGAAGCCCTGACTCTCAATGAAGATTTTACCTTCTTCGTTGTCCTTACTACCAATCTTATTACCATAATAATCATATGCGCGCAAGTACCACTCACCATCCCAACCGTGTTTCTTCACCGCCTCAACCATCGCGTCGATGCACTTCTGGGCACGCTCGGCTTCACTGTGCTTTGCGATTTTGTTGCAAAGCTCCACATACTGCTTTCCCGTCAGCACGAAGAGACCAGCAATCATGAGGCTCTCGGCCTTCGAGCCCTCGCTGTTGTTTTCAGTGGTCTGGAAGCTCTCGTTAGGATCCCACGAGAAGCAGTTCAGGTTCAGACAATCGTTCCAGTCGGCACGGCCAATGAGCGGAAGCATGTGAGGGCCAAGGTTATTGACCACATGATCAAACGAGATGCGCAGGTGCTCAAAAAGCGTCACCTCTGTGCCTGGTTTGTTGTCCCAGGGCACCAACTCGTCGAGAATAGAAAAGTCACCCGTTTCCTTGATGTAGGCCACGGTGCCGAAGATGAGCCAGCAGGGGTCATCGTTGAAACCGCCGCCAATATCGTTATTGCCGCGCTTGGTCAGGGGCTGATATTGGTGGTAGCAACCACCGTCAGGGAACTGTGTCGAGGCGATATCGATGATGCGCTGACGAGCACGACTTGGAATCTGGTGAACAAAGCCCACAAGATCCTGATTACTATCACGGAAGCCCATGCCGCGACCTACCCCACTCTCGAAGAAGGATGCTGAGCGCGAGAAGCAGAAGGTGATCATGCACTGGTATTGGTTCCAAATGTTCACCATGCGGTCGAGGCGCTCGTCGCCGCTTGTGACGGTAAACTTCGACAGCAGACCGTCCCACATCTCTCTTAATTCCCTGAAAGCAGCATCGACAGCCTCAACAGTCGAGAAGCGTTCGATGACAGCATATGCCTTCTCCTTATTTATAATAGTATGGTCGAGGGAACCCAGGGAGGTGAGAAGACCCTCCCCCGCCCCCTCCCTGTGAGAGAGGGGAGTAGTTACTTCTGCCGCTGCATTTCCGCCTTGAGAGTATATACTCCCCTCCCTCACAGGGAGGGGCTGGGGGGTGGGTCCGAATTTCTCCTCCTGCTCGTTTTCGGCATACCCCAGCACAAAGATAAAGTCCTTGGACTCACCGGGCTGCAACTCCACCTCTACATAATGAGAGGCAATTGGGCTCCAACCGTGAGCCACACTCATAGCGGGCTGACCTGCCATGACACACTGAGGATTGGAGAAATCGTTGTAAAGGCCGATGAACGACTCGCGATCGGTATCGAAGCCCTGTGCCTTGGCGTTGGTCAGAGCATAGTAGGCGTAGTGGTTGCGGCGTTCTTTGTATTCGGTCTTGTGGTAGATCGTGGTGGACTCAACGGGCAAACCGTTGAGCACACGGCGTTCTATCTCCACCTCGCCAGTGGACCAGTTGCGCTGGAAATTCTCCATATCGGTGGCAGCATTCCACAGACACCACTCCGTAAAAGAGAAGAGTTTCAGGTGCTTCACCTCATCGGAAGTGTTCTTGAGTGTCAGTTTCTGCACTTCAGCCCACGTCTTCAAGGGCACGAAGAAGAGCACAGAGGCCTCCACCCCATTCTTGCTACCCGTGATGCGGGTGTAGTTCATGCCGTGGCGGCACTCATAGCTGTCAAGCGGTGTTTTGCACGGCTTCCAGCCGGGACTCCAGATACAGGCCGAGCCCCCCCCTACGGCCCCCGAGGGGGCCTCATTAGTTTTGCTTTGCTGGACTATCGTGTCCCCCTCGGGGGACGCGCTCGACCTCTGGTCGCTTGCTACCGAAGGGACGCAAGAAAGGGGGGGGTCTTCCCTGATATAGAAGTAGCGGCCTCCAGCATCCATAGGCACACCATTGTAACGGTAACGGGTGATGCGACGGAACTTGGCGTCCTTGTAGAAGTCATAGCCGCCGGCGGTATTGGAAATGAGGCCAAAGAAATCCTCGTTGCCTAAATAGTTAATCCACGGAAAGGGCGTGGCAGGGTCGTTGATGACGTACTCGCGATTCTTATCGTCGAAATATCCAAATGTTTTCATAAATTTATCGTTCATAATTCATAGCCCTTCGCTCGGCCCAAAGGCCGCTTGACTAATCATAATTCTCAATTTTCAATTCTCAATTCTCAATTAATAATTTAACCAAGCCCTTGTCTTTGAACTCGTGCTTCTGCTGATCCCAGAAGCCGAAGTCAGCATCATAGCACCAGGTAGTCCAGGCGATGTTGTTCTCCTTGAACACGGTCAGCATGTCCTTCGTCCACTTGTAGGCCAGCTCACGATCTACGGGTTCATAGACGCCCCACTCACCGCAGAACAGTTGCAGGTCGTACTTCTTGGCAGCAGCTATGGCATCGGCAAAGTCGGCTCTGATTTTGTCGATGTTCCATTCTTGCGTAGTGTAGTGATTCTCGTCAATCAGCTTCTTCAGCGAATCGGGAGCTACCTCATAGTCCTCCTTCGACACCAGAACGCCAGGATAGTTCACCTTGCCCGTATAGCGGCCGATGGGTGTCCACCATGCGCCGTAGTGGGTCAGGATCATGGGATTGTAGTAATGGAACGAGAGGATGATGTTCTTATCGCCCTCGGGCACCTTCAGATACTGTATCGTCTCGTAGCCCTGCCACATGTTGCTGCCGATGACCAATGTGCGCTGCGGTTCCCGCTCACGCAAGGCCTTATGGACCTTGGCAATGAGCTGGTTCCACTGCTCATGGCTGTCGGCCACGGGCTCGTTCATGAATTCATAGGCCACCGAGTCGTTGCTATAGCCTTTCAGCACGTCTGACAACTGATACCACATCTCAATCAGGTCTTGCTGGGCCTTTTCTGAGGTGAACAGCGTGTTCTCATCTCCCTTGCCCTCAAGCGTGGCATTGAAATAGTGCGAACGAATGATATGCAGATCAACGATGGTGCGCAGATGATGCTTCTCAGCCCATTCGATGGCTTGTGTCATCAGCTGCCAAGCCTCTGGCAGTTGGTTTCCGTCCTCATCCCAGAACTGCACCTCATCGATTGGCAGACGCACAAAGTCGAAACCCAGTGAGTCTAATCGTGCGAAGTCATCCTCCTGAATGTGTCTTGCGCGGGCCTCGCCTCGCTCTTCGCTCTGCGACAGCCAGTGGCTCACGTTCGTGCCCCGCTGAATGCGGAAATTATTCACCTCGGGGGTCTCACCTTTCGTTGTGCAGGCCGTCATCGCCCACAGCGACATGGCAACCGCTGCCATTGTATAAAGGATTCTTTTCATTATTTCGTTATATCGTAATTACGTTATTACGCTTTCTCTTTTCGTTATTTCATCCCCTCCATGATACCATTCAGAACCCAGTCGGCCTTGACCTTCATGCTGGCACGACGGTCGAAAATACCGAAATGTTCAGGACCGCTGCCGAAGCTGTTATTGTCCCAGACGAAGGTGGAGAAGCCGCGTTTCTTGGCCTCAGAGACGAGGAAACGGCAATAGTAGGTCATATTCTCATGGATAAGATCGGTCTGTCCTGCCTTCTGACGGTCGGTGACGCCCCACTCGCCCATGACAACACCGAGGCCCTTTGTGCTCCAGGTGCCGACGACGCGGTCGAAGAAATTGGTCATGGACTGCTCGTTGCTGGGTGAGACCTCACCTTTGTTCTTATAAAGGTCGCCCCAGAAGTTATACTTGCACTCGCCGGCATAGTCCCACGGTGTGTAGTAGTGGAACTCGACGCTCATATAGTTGTTGCCGTTGCCCTCGATGTCGGTGGGAATGATGAAGTCGCCGTTGTTGATGCCGAAGTCGGGGTTGCACACATAGGTCTGCACGATGAGATGACGCTGGGCATTGTTGCCACCCGTGGCCCGCACCACATCGATGAAGGTCTGGTTGTAGGAGTTCTGCACAGCCAGGTTCTCAGCCTCTGGTTTGCCCCAGTTGTCGCGGATGTGTACCTCGTTGGTGCCTGCAAAGGCGAGACGGTAGTCATACTGGGCAAACTCGCTGGCGATGTTGAGCCAGAGCAGGGCGAGCTTCTGATTGTTCTCTTCCTTATACTGGTTGGTGGGACGACCTTCGAGCCACTTGTCGTGATGGGTATTGATAATCACCTTCAAGTCATTGGCCAGACACCAGTCAACCACTTCCTTAATACGCGTGAGCCAAGCCTTGTCGATGCTCATGGCCTGAGCATTGGTGATGTGGCACTGCCAGCGCACGGGGATGCGGATGGCGTTGAAGCCAGCTTCCTTCACAGCCTTGATCATCTTCTTCGTGACCACGGGGTTGCCCCATGCGGTCTCGGCCTTGATGCTGCCGTCGGGATTGCTGATCTGCATCGACTCGCCGTCCTGTCCGGGAGCGGAACATTCAAACTGGTTGCCGAGGTTCCATCCCACGACACCCTTATTCCACTGCTTAGCGGTGGGTACTTCTGATGCTGCTTCTGGCAGGGCGCTGTCTGTCTCACTCTTCTCACAGGCAGTAATGCTGACCAGTGTCAGCACTGCCATCGTCAATGTGGTCATGAATCGTTTCATCTCTTTTACAGTTTTTTTATTGTTTGTTCGTTTTGTGCTGCAAAATTACGGATGATATGATAAGGAGAGGTTATGAAGCACACAAAAAAGGTTTCAAAACAGAAAAGTGTCTGTATTGAAACCTTTTATAATAGTATTCAAACCTCTAATTCTCGTATTTCGATGGCGACACGCCGAAATATTTCTTGAAGACGGTGCTGAAATACTTGGCGTTTTCAAATCCTGCCAGCATGGCGGCATCGGCCACGCTACGTCCGCTGCGCAGCAACGAGGCCGCCCGCTCTAAGCGGATGACGCGCACGAAATCCTGAGGCGACTTGCCCGTAAATGATTTCAGCTTGACATAGAACAGCGTGCGGCTCATGGCCATTTCGCGGCAGAGCTGGTCTATGCCGAAATCGGTGTCCGAGAGATTGTCAAGGATGAGCTGGGTGGCCTTATCGACAAACGTCTTTGCCTCCTGACCCGTTTCTTTTTCCTCGTCCTGAGGCAGGGATGCCGTCACTTCAGCCTCAGCGTCCCCATGCTGGGCCTGTTTTTCGCTTTCTCCCACAGGAAGCGGCTGGGGCTGGCTCTGCTGCAGATAGTCGATGGTCAGTCGCATGTATTTCTCCTGCAACATATAAACCCGCCAAGCACCATAGAAGGCGAGCAGAATCAGAATGGTATAGACGCACCACATCCACCACGAGTTCCACCAGGGCTGGGCGATGGTGACGGTGAGCTGCAGCGTGTCAATGACGGCACCCGTGGTGCGGCTGACACACTGGAGGGTGAGCTGATGGGTGCCTGGCTCCATATTGACGAAACGGATGGACTGCTGTTCGAAAGCGGGACTCCACTCTCCTTCCCCCACCCTATATCGATAGACAATGTCGAAATGATTGCGCATGTTGACGCTCTCAAAGAGCAGATCAAAGGTGCGCTGGTCGTAATCCAAGTTCAACTCGCCCTTCTCCAACAGCTGTTTCATCAGTCGCTCCTGAATCTTATCCTGATCAATCGCGCAGTTGACGCCGAGGATGCTGAGCCGGGCGCTGTAGTTGATGGACTGCACATTTTCGGGATGAACGACAATGGCGCCCGTGGTCGTGCCGAACAGGAGGTCGCCACCAGCGAGGCACGTCACCGCACCACGCGAGTACTCACTGTCCAGCCCATAGCAGTAGTTGGCATTGAGCACCTCAGTGGGCTTGTCGGGCATGACAAATGAGAGTCCTTTGTCTGTAGCGATCCAAATGCGGCCGTCATTGCTTCGGGCCAAGCTCCTCACATAGTTTGAGGGCAAACCGTTGGCCACAGTGAGCTGACGGCTCTCATGCTTGGCAAGATGATAGACATAGACGCCGCCGCCATCAGTAGCGATCCACAGCTCCAGGCCAGCCATCAGCAGGTGGGTGACAAAGGGATTGACATCGGTGGTGCCAGAGGGGGCATAGTTCAGGTCTTTCACCCTGTCATCGCCCGGCGTGATGAATTTCAGTCCGAAGGCCGTGCCTACGGCTATCTGTCCGGAAGCCAGTTGCGTAATGGCCTGCACGTCGTGGACGGGATATGTGAGAGGTGAGAGGTGAGGGGTAAGAGGTGAGGGATGAGAAGTGAGAGTTGAGAGGTTACCTTTCTTATATAATAGATCCCCATTGAGCGTGCCCACCCATAGCCCACCGTCCTTGTCGTAGCAGGTGGCATAGACGTGGTCGTCGGTCAGGTAACTATTGTGAGTCGTATAGACGTGAGTTACGTTCGCCTGCCTGTCTATCTCATAGACGCCCTTGCCGTAGGTGGAGACGAGCACGCTGCCATCGGGCATCTTGGTGGCACTCAGCACCACCGTTCCCTGACAGCTGTGTCGCCACTGGCCCGTCTTGAAGTTGTAGATGCTCACGCCATTGTCGGTGCCCATCAGCACCAACTCGTCCGACAGGGGTATCACCGCGTTCACATGGTCGTTGAGCAGGCTCTGCGTCTTGCCGGCCACATGCCGGTAGATGGCCGTCGTGCTGCCGATGGGCCGCGCGATGTCGATGCCGCCGGAATAGGTGCCCACGACGATATTGTTCCATGTGTCCTTCACGATGCTATAGACACCGTTGCCATGCAGCACCCCGTGCTCCGTATCGTCGGCATCGAAGAGCAGCGAAGAGGCGCCCTTCCCGTCGCGCTGCACCTGATAGACGCCCTCACCGTCGATGCCCACGAGCATGGTCTCGTCGTCGTAAGGGCAGAAGCATCTGATGGGGTTATGCTGCGGATTGCTCGTCAGCTGTACAAACTCGTCGCTGACCACCTGATGGTCGCCCCCCATCTTCACGATGTGCAGCCCATTCTCGTAGCCTCCTAACCACAGCAGGCCGGTCAGCACATCATAAAAGCCGCTCTCCACGTTGTAGGGCAGCAGTTTGCGCCCCTGCTCGTCGAACACGCCCTCACGGGCACAGAAAAGCAGTCGTTGCCCCGCAGGCACGACCTTGTTCACGTATGCATCCTTCACGATTGGGGTCAGCGTGGTGTCTTGAAGCAGGAACACGCCGTCGTGCATGGCCAGAAACAGTTTCTCGCCCATGAGGCAGATATCGTTGAGCGCCACCTCGTGCCCAAATTTAGCCGACAGGCTCATCAGTTGGTCAAAACGGTCGGCCACGGGGTTAAATCGATAGACGGTGCCCCGGTTGTCGAAGGCATAGATCCAAGTGGAGTCGGTGGCTACATGGATGACGCGTCCACCCAGATGGCCGTAGGGCATGCCCTCGTCGAGCTGATAGTTTCTGACCTGCGAGCCATTATAGCGCCCCACGCCGGTCTGCGACGACCACCACAGGCAGCCCGACGGCGTCTGGCAGATGGAGAAGATGCGCTGGTTGGCCATGCCTTCGCCCTTGCCAAGATGGGAGAAAGTGAAATCGCGTACCTGCAAGGCACGACAAACTGCCGACGGCAGCACCGCCAGCAGGACAGCCAGACAAAGGTATCGGATGACGCGACAGCTCATATCACCTTCCTTCAGAAAATGTGTGCGTGTGATTTCTTCACTCCATGGCCGTCAACCCAACAGCCTGATGCACTCGGCGAGCGAGTCCTCCCAGTAGGGAATCTCGATGCCATAGACGCGCTTGATGCGGCTCTTGTCGAGCACCGAGTAGTGCGGACGGCGGGCTGGCGTGGGATATTCAGCCGTGTGCAGGGGGCGCACCTTGCAGGTGGTGATGCCGGCAATACGGTGGATGGCCTTCGTGAAGTCATACCACGACGTGACGCCCTCGTTCGAGAAGTGATACACGCCCGGCACGATGCCCCGTTCGATGGCGGCGAAGATAGCCACGGCGAGGTCGCGGGCGTAGGTGGGTGTGCCAATCTGGTCGAAGATGACGCCCAGTTCGCTCTTCTCCCTGCCCAGACGGATCATCGTCTTGACGAAATTGTTGCCAAACGTAGAGTAGAGCCACGCCGTGCGGATGATCATCGAGCGCTCACACAGCTTCTGCACGTTCAGTTCGCCCACGAGCTTCGTGCGCCCATAGACGCTGTTCGGACAGGTGTCCTCGTCCTCCGTGTAGGGGGTGTGGTTCGTGCCGTCGAACACGTAGTCGGTCGAGATCTGTATCATCCAACCGCCGCGGCGTCCCACGGCATGCGCCAGATAGGCGGGCGCCTCGGCGTTCAGCTTCTGGCACAGCTCCTCGTTGTCCTCGGCCTTGTCCACGGCGGTGTAGGCGGCGCAGTTCACGATGCCGTCAATCCCGTTCTCTTCGACAAAGGCCTCAATAGCCTCCTGGTCGGTGATGTCCAACTCCTGTACGTCAGTATTATAATAGGTGTGTTCGGGATGCAGCTTCTCCAGCAGTTGCATCTCGTTGCCCAGTTGGCCGTTGCAGCCAGTTACCAAAATATTCATAATGGGTATTCGAATTTTAGTCCTTCTTCCTTATCTTTCTTATAATAGTCACTCAGCATCCCGATGAAGGTCGAGATTTCCTTCACGGCATGCGAGGTGTTGGGCGTAATCTCCTTCTTCTGCAGGCGCAGCATCATCACGCCGTAGAGGGCGTTCATGCAGGTCTCAATTTCGTTCTCCTCCTTGTTCGCCCCGCGGTTGCGCAGTTCGACGATGAAAGGCAGCACTTTATAATAAGCGGTGTTGTAAAACGGAAACTTGGGCGAGGCCAGCAGCTGCGCGTGCAGCTCGGCGAGCAACTGCAGCGTCACCTTGTTGATCTGCAGGTGGCCCTGCTCGCGGCAGCCCTCTTCGTTCATCATGCGGATGAGGTTGCCAAACCAGTCGAGCTCGTCCTCCTTCTGCTCGTCAGTATAGTCGAAACGATCCACATACTCTTTGCGGATACGTGCCAGCGAACAGCCGAACGCCCGTATCGTGTCCTCAATCTGCCACATATACAGCAGGTATTCCGCAATATTCTTCTTTCTTAACTCTTGTGCTATAAACATCCTATCTAATTGAGAATTGAAAATTGAGAATTGAGAATTGAGAATTTTTTCACAAAAACCTAAAAAACCCCTCTTCTGCAGTCTGCGGCCTACGGCCCTCATTGCTACCTCGCTCGTTTGTGCCTGAGAGCAAGCTCTCGCACAACGGTCGAGCCATCAATGGGTTCGCAAGACGACCCCCAGACTGCATCCGAGGAAAAAACATTAAAAACAATATCCTGTTGTTCTTCTCATTGGTAAAGGTAACCAGAGAACTGTTTTTTATTATTTTTGCCGCAGGGATGGCTGAGTTTCGGAACGAAACAGTACTGCGCTTGCGGTCACAGTGCGAGAGCTTGCTCTCAAGCACTGTGCCGGAAGTGCAGTACGGGAGCTTAAAGAGCTCAGCCATCACAGCGGGGTTTTTTATGTTTTTTTCCTCACTCATTTACTTCAGAAAGTTGAACTATGAATCAGAATCGCAGCAGGTTCGTGGTCGTACCGAGCAACATGATGATGCTGCCGATAATCACCGCCACGCCAATCATCTGGTTTATCAGTCGGATAGCCTGCTGATTGAAGTTGGTGCGAATCTTGTCCACCAGCCACGTCAGCCCCCACCACCACAGCAGTGCACCGCCCACGATGCTCAGGAAGCCCACCATCATCTCAAACGGATGGTCGGGCAGCACGAAGGCAAACTGCGCGTAGAGCGCGATGAAAAGGAAGATGATGAGCGGGTTGGAGAAGGTGACGAGGAAGGCCGTCCATGTGTTGTACCACATCGTGCCCTTGTCCTGTCCCGACTGGTGCATCTTCTTCGTCGGGTCCGTGCGGTAGGTGTACCAGCCGAAGCCCAGCAGCATCAGCGAACCGATGATCTGCAGACCGAAGCGGTTCTGCTCGTTGTTCACAAAGTCCATGACGAACGACATGCCCAGCCCCGAGATGGCAGCATAGATGATGTCGCTCACCGATGCGCCGATGCCCGTGGCAAAGCCGTACCAGCGGCCTTTCTTCAGCGTTCGCTGCACGCACAGCACGCCCACCGGCCCCATCGGCGCCGAGGCGATCATCCCAATGAGCATGCCCTTGACGATGAAATCCAGTATATTTATAGGTATATGAATTGGCATATCGACCGCAAAGGTACAAAAAAAAATGCATTCACCATGCATTTTCCCCCAGTTTTTTCAATTGCCCGCCGATTCAACCGCCGATTTTTCGAACACGGAACGTATGATTATTCGAACACGGATTACACGGATTTCACGGATTTTTTTGTCCCGCTGCCAACGAGCGCTCACTTCTCATTTTTCATTTTAATTTCTCATTTCTCATTCCTCATTTCTCATTTTAATTTCTCATTCCTCATTCCTCATTTCTCATTTAAGGAAAGCCCCGCGGGGCTTTCCGTCTATGGCCTGTCTTCTCCCGGAATATCCTCCGTCGGCGTGTTCGGGTCGGTGTTGCTATTACCGCCACCGCTCGGCGTATCGCCGCCATCGCCAGAGGGAGTATCCCCACCCTCTTCGGCGTCCTGCTGGCCCTCGGCTGTGGGCACCTCTACGAAGCGGAACTCACGCTCGTCGTTCAGTCGGCTGTTCAGCTCGGCGGCGGGTTCAAACACCACGCTGATTTTCGCGCCGGCTGAGGTCACGTCCTTCTTCTCCTTCTGGCTCTTGCCGCTCACCTTCAGCTTGAACGTGCCCAGGCCGTCAATCTTCACCGCGTTGCCGTTCAGCAGCTCATCGATGATCGACTGCGGAAAGTCCGAGAACACACCGTTGATCTCACCTACCGAGAATGTCGAGCCGCGCGCCATGCGCTTTGCCAGCTGCGTCTCGTTGACGGTTGAAATACGTGTCCACTGCGGGAAGTAGAGCGTGGACTTGTCCTGCGGGTTAATACCCTTTTTCTTAATCAGACTAATCATAGTTCTAATTGTTTTTAGTTAATAAATTGGGTTACTTATCTCGTCATACGTATGCCCTTTCGGAATCATACGTATGATTTGCTCCGATGATACGTATGATTTGCCCGAATCATACGTATGATTGCCCTCGATGATACGTATGACCGTTTCCGTTCATGCGCATCCATCTCTCCGGCGCTCCAGATAAGGGCAAAAAACATCGGGAGCCTGGGACGTGCCACGATGCCCGCCCTGTGCTCCCGATGTCAGGATTTTCTATTCCCCATCGTCCCAGTCGTCGTTCCAGAACCTATCGTCGCCGCCGCTGCGGGAGCCCAACCAGTCATCATAGTCAGGAACCTCATTCGGCGGGGTGGCGTCGTAGGGACTGCCAGCCAGCAGTTCCGCATCATTCGACATCTCAACCATCTTCATCGTGGGCTTCATATAGTATTTCTTCATTGCTCTAAATCTCCATTCGTTATTTGATTACAACTTTGAACTTCGTTCGAGCTCGCTCACGCTCGGAAATGCGAGCGAGCTCTCATTTCTCTCACTTAATCGCGACCTTCTTACCATTATTAATATAAATTCCGGCTGCTGATGGCCTCCCCATCAGCTTCACGCCGTTCAGCGTCCACCAGCCGTCAAAGGTCATCTCGCCCGTCGTGGTGTCAATCTCGCCGATGGCGGTAGTCTCGCCGCTGGCCGACATGAGTTTCACGGTGATGCGCTGCGGCAGTTCCTCAGTAGCTGCTGCGCTGCGGGTCAGGGCACGGGCGGGGGCATTGTCGGTCTGTGGCTCTACCCACTTCAGGTAGCACGACGTGGGGCGGATCTTCGCACCGACCTT
>JAEEGL010925687.1_pt1 | contig 22244 bp, 14 predicted proteins | sample 9134231 | NCBI WGS metagenome assembly JAEEGL01 (sample SAMN16246548, study PRJNA631951) | gut metagenome | biome: gut microbiome; feature: rumen; material: fiber-attached | host: Bos | place: Iran: Karaj | collected 2018-10 | reverse complement strand
TGTCGTAGACGTGATTGTTGTCGTAGACGTGATTGTTGTCGTAGACGTGATTGTTGTCGTAGACGTGATTGTTGTCGTAGACGTGATTGTTGTCGTAGACGTGATTGTTGTCGTGGATGTGGTAGTCGTCGTAGATGTAGTAGTCGTCGTAGACGTGGTGGTCGTCGTAGATGTAGTAGTCGTGGATGTGGTAGTCGTCGTAGACGTGGTTGTTGTCGTGGACGTGGTCGTCGTGGACGTGGTCGTCGTCGTGGAAGTAGTGGTCTTCATAGACGTGGTGGTCGTCGTGGATGTGGTTGTTGTGGTGATTGTTGTCGTTTCTTCCTTTTCTGCCGCATATATTGTCATTTGCAGCACATTGCCGTCCGGATCAATCACCGAAATGACGGCTTTTCCTGCACTGACTGCGGTAATCATACCCGATTTTGAAACGACCGCAACATCCGGATTACTGCTTTTATATGTCGCCTGATACGCATTATATTGTTCCAGCGAATATTTTTCGCCGACATTCAGATTCACGGACCCTTCGCTCAGCGGCGGCATCTCCGACCGGATCGTCGTTGATGTAATTGTCGATGCAGAGGAAGTGGTGAAAGCCTTTGTTGTTGTGACAGTCGTTTCTGTCACAGTTTTCGCCGTTGTATCTGTACGGGTTGTTGTTTCAGCCCCGGTTTTATCTGAACGGCTCGTCAGATTCGTCTGTGCTGTTGTAAGTGTCGTCTGTTGAGAAGTACTGTGCGCAGTCGTTCCTGTTGTTTTGCCGGTCGTTACTGTTGAACTCGTCACAGCGGTCGGCAAAGGTTTGACCACAGTGATCTTTCCGTTCACTATTTCCGTTTTCAGGCGCTGATAATCTGTATCACAGCAGTCGTCTATCGTCAGATTCAGTTTATATTGCGTTCCGACGGCTGCTGTTTTCGGTATCGTCATCGGAAATGTAACAAGCGTTCCGTTATCTTTGGAGGGCTTTTCACCCATGCAGACGATCGCGATCATGTGCTTTTCTGCATTCAGCATGCACTGGACGCCGCTCTCAAAAGAAATATCACCAAGTTTATAGACCGGTTCTTTCTCTACGTTATACGGAACAGTCAGTCCTGCATCATAAGTAAACTGAAGACCCATCGCTGCGATCCCATATACATTGTCTTTCAGCTTGATGCTGACCTGAACGGTCTCGCCCGGAGCCGCTTCTAAAGAAGGCAGGCTGAATTCCATATACTCCGGTCCGCCGACACCTGCGAAACACGGAATTGCTGCGGCAGCGAACATTGCGCCGCTGCACAGCAAAGCCGTCAGCTTTTTCAAAATCTTCATTGCCGTATCTCCTTTTGTTATGAATTCAGAATCTTGTTCCAGTCCTGCTGATAACCTGCAAGGCCGGTCATATAGTAAAGCAGGATCTTCTGTGCATCTTCAACCGTGACCGCTCCGTTACCGTCAACATCCAGCACACTTTCCGCATACAGCTTTTCTTCCGGTGTATTATAATGATACTTTGAACTGCTCATTTCCGCTGTATAGATCATCAGTGCATATCTTGCATCACGGGCAGATACATAATCATCATCTGTACCGTCTCCAAGCAGGATCGGACTGAAATCGCGCGCATACTTTTTCGCATATGCCTGCGCTGTTGAGCCTGCAAAACCAAAGAGTACGGCGGAGTCCGAAATCGTTTCCTTGCTGTCCGATATTGCACATTTTGCGCTCAGAATGATCACTTTATCCAGGGCTTTGCAGTTTTTGAAAGCCTGACTGCCGATACTCGTGACCTGATTGGAAAGCATCACCCGCTCCAACGCAGAACAACTGCAAAATGCATAGTCACCTATCGCAGTGATGCCGGAAGGAAGCGTCACATTTTTCAGAGCAAAACAGCCTTCAAAGCAGTGCGCACCGACTGAAGTGATTTTTTCCGACAGCTCCACCGAAAAGATTTTTGATTGCAGTCCGTACCACGGCTGCATGATCTGACCTGTGAAATCGGGCATTTTTCCTGTGCCGGCAATGGTCAGCGTGCCGGTATCACCATTCAGATTCCATGTCATATTGTTGCCGAACTGACCGGAGGTCGGTGCAAGATAGGACGTTTCCGTTGCTGTTGTTACGGTCGTGAGCATCGTTGTGACGGAAGACGCAGTCTGTGATGACGTGACGGTCAGAAGCGTTGTGGTGACAGTTGTTGTGACCGGTTTTGCCGTCGTAGTCAGCACCGTTGTAGCAGAAGTCGTCGGCTGTTTTGTTGTTGTAGTCGTGGTCGTAGTCGTTGTGGTGGTAGTCGTTGTAGTTGTTGTCGTAGTTGTTGTCGTAGTAGTTGTCGTAGTAGTTGTTGTTTCCGGTGCTTCATCGGGGAAATAGCCTTTCTCGATATAGCACAGCAGCCATTCCAAATCATCTTCGTCAATGTCATTGTCATCGTTGACATCGGCATTGATCCTGCCTTGCGTAATGAGGTCCTGATTATTCAGAAGATAATCTTTCAGTTCTTCCGCATCCAGCAGGTTCACTACGCCGTCGCAGTTGACATCACCCTGAAGGTCAATCGCTTTGAATACAAGCTTGTGCTTTTTCGCATAAGCCTCCAGTGTCGAGCCCGTAAAACCATGGAGACAGATATGATCTGCGAATATCGAACTGCTGTCGGCAAACTTGCAGGCAGGATCGAGCACCCAGAGATCTGTCAGTGTTTTGTCAGTTAGAAAAGCGCCTTCCCCGATCGATTCCACATATGCAGGTACAGCAAGCATATCAATGCCGCGGCAGCTTTCAAATGCGTAAGGTTCGATCGAAGTGATTGTTTCCGGAATTTCAAGATTTCCGTTTTTTGCGGCAGGATAATGCACCAGTTTCGTCATGCCTTTGGAGTACAGCACGCCGCCTTCCGCACAGTAATTCAGGTTACCCGGCTCAACTGCAAATGCAGTCAGTCCGGTGCAGCCGCAGAAAGCAGTATCTGCGATTGTATCAACACCCTCTGTGATCAGGATCTGCTTCAGGTTGACACAGTCTTTGAACGCACCTTCACCGATTCCGAACAGATTTTCGCAGAACTCTACTTCCTTGATCTCATCGCTGAACTTCAGCCACGGCGCAGATTCTATATCGCCGGCGCCGGAGAACGCCAGCAGACCGGTATCCGTATCCAGTTCCCAATAAAGTTCTGCGCCGCAGTAACCGGAATACGGATCCACATATTCTGTTGTTGTGGTTGTTTCGGTCGATGTGGTTATGGTGGTGGTCGTCGCCTTTGTAGTAGTAACAGTTGTTGTGACGGTCGTTTCCGGCGGTGTTTCGCCCTCAAAACAACCGTTTTCCATGTAAAACTGCATACACGCAAAATCATCCGCATTAATGCAGTAATCATAGTTGATATCGGCGTTGATTCTGCCCGCTTCTGACATCTCATCCAGATCTTTCAGCGCACGCAGCAGCTCATAATCCGCCTTATCTACAATTCCGTCGCAGTTCACATCTCCGCGGAGATAGCGGAAGAATTCAGCCTCGATAATTTGAGCATATTCCTCAATGAGTGAATCAGCATAGCTATAAATATGGGTACTATAAGGAAAAACTATATCATAACTATTTTCACTGGTCAATTGACATTCCGGATTTAAAACCAGTGCATATTCAAGCTGATCGCACTGTGAAAATGCACCCACGGCGATGCGCTTGACACTTTTCGGAATATACACAGACTGTAAAGTAGAACAGCGGTTAAATGCCAATTCGCAAATCAACGAAACACCGTCCGGAATCACAACAGATTTCATGCTGGTACAATTGCTGAACATTTCTTCACTGATGTACGGCAGTGTATCCGGAAGGATAACAGATGTCAGACCAAAACAGCTTGAAAAGACGCCGCTTCCGATCTCTTCAAGATGATTTGAGAATTCAACAGAGGACAGATTGTTACATCCGCCAAAACAACTTTTGCCTAATGATGTAACACTGTCCGGAATGCTGACCGCCGACAAGCTCTCGCAGTTTTGAAACGCTGACTCGTTTATTGCTGTAACACTATCGGGAATAGAAACTGATTCCAAATGGTCACAATAATAAAATGCGCATTCGTCAATTATTTCAACACCGTCCGGAATCGTAAAAGAAGTAATCGCAGAATAGCCTAATACAGAGGGCGAAAGGATGGTGATTCCCTCAGGAAACTCAATATCGTTCAGTGTGGAACAAGAGAAAAATGCTTTTTCTTCAATGCTCGTCACACTATCCGGAATGCTGATCTTTGTTAAACTGAAACAGGATTCAAATGCCGATTTTCTGATCGTTATGACACTTTCCGGAATCTGAACATCGGTCAGGTTTTCACAGTCGCGAAATGCCTCTGCACAGATACTTGTGATACCGTATTCCAACTCAACAGCCAGAATATCATATCTTTGGTCCAGCCACGGAAGGTTGTCGTAACCGACTTCCGGCATTTCTCCGCTTCCATAGATTGTCAGTTTTCCTGAATCTTCATCCAGTTCCCAGTCAAAATCCCCATTCCAACTGGTTGCAGATTTCTCCTGCACTGTTGCTGCAAGGATCTCCGGCGGCATTGCACCGGCCGTCTGCCAGAACATTCCCGCGGCAAATACCGCTGCTGCCAATCGCCTTCTGTGTTCCATCTCTTTAGCTCCCTTCTGAATGAAATAATGATCATGAGGATATCGGTGGCTTATCTGCATCTGATAAGGTCTGTAAGCCGGCTGTCATCTTCTGCGAAACACACCGAATCCTGCGTAGTAATAGTATACACTATATTGTCCAAAAAGTAAAGCCTCTCTTTTATACAGATGTGCATCGCTGCCGGCTCAATATGTTCTACCGGATTCTTTTTTGGAACGGCATGGATCTCAGACAAAAACTGTATTTGCAGTAAACGCCAACCAAACCTAGCCATCTCGATAAACAAAAGAGCCGAAGGAAATCCTAGGCTCGAAGTGTATCAGTGTAACACAAACTGTACGCAAATGTATGAAACAGTGTAACGCCTACTGTATCTCACTGTATGTTTCCGTAATGCTGGTCCGTGTTGCAGATGGCCGCATCCAGCACCAGCATATCATCGAGCGCAGCCACATACTCCGCGCCGATTTTCTCATAGTATGATCGCACCGCATCCTGTGCCAGCAGGCGGTATGCCAAGACATGATGCCGCGCCTTGTGATGCTTTGCGCGGACAGCTTCAATGATCTCCCGGCAGGCGGATTCGCTGTCTGCCGGAAAAACTGTGCGATGAATTCAGAGCGCTTTTCGATGATTCGGCGTTCGCAGGGCGCGGAAACGGTCGTGTATTCGATTATAGTATGATATCTCTCAAATCAGGAAACTGTCAGATTCATTCCGGATCAGCTTGCAGAAAACGCATCCTATCATTTCTTGGATTCCTACACGGTTTCCGTTCCGAGCGGCTATTATCGCGTGGTGCTGACACATTATGTAAAGGAAAAGGGTTGGTTCTTCCCGAAAACACAGTCCAGTTCGTTGAGCAAACATCGGTTGTTGTGTATGTGACTTGAGAGCTTAACTTAAAAGTGGATGAATCCGAATTTACAAAGCGAGTATGGACGCAGAGGGCTTGTGATTGTAAGCAGCCTCTGATGATTTTCAAAAATTGCTTGGCGGGCATTATTTTCGTCATCTTTTGAATTTTGCGGGTGTTCTATCTTCAGCTTTTTGATACAAAAACGGCACGGAGAAATCTCTCTGTGCCGTTTTGATTTTATTGCATATTCACGATAGTTTCAAGCTCAATCAACACAAGTCGTTCATTTTCCTTCTCCTCCGTCGAAAGCTTTTCATCAAACCCGTTTTCAGAGAATAGATAGTAGTAAAACTCCGCATTGTCCTTCTGCGGTGTCAGCTTTGCACAGATATCAAGATATTCACCGTAGCTGAACGGTCTGCCCTTGAATTTACATTCGCCGACAAGATACTGATTGCCGTTTGCGGATACCGCAAGCAGGTCAATCTCCGTTTCCTGCGTCTCAATGCTTTCTTTTCGCCGGACAGTCGTTTTGCCCCACCAGCGCCCCATGCGCTGATAGCGGAACGGCAGCTTATTTCGTTTCTGCATCTCCCGCACATATTCGCGGCACACATCCTCAAATGTAAACGACGCAAATTCATGCAGATTCGGCTTGATTGCGTACTCATACACACCGTCCGCATCTCCGCTTTCCAGCTCGGAATAGTTGGTGAACACATACGCATACCAGAATCGGAAGTAGTTGTCCGTCAGCCGATACAACCCGCGATTCGTATTCGCACGCTCCTTTGTGCCGTCATCTACAGAAAACACACGCTCGATGATTTCCAGCTCAATCAGATTTTTCAGATACACGCTGGTTTTCGAGGTATCATCGACCAGGGATTTTGTGCTGATGTCGTTGAGCTTGGTGCTGCCGAGAGCGACCGCTTCGATGATTGAATTATAGAGCGGTGTTTCACGAAGCTCCTGCCGCAGCAGAAATTCCACTTCACTATACAGCGTGCAGCCTTTTGTGAGGATGTTCTTTTTGATGTTCTCGTCCAGCGATAACGCCGGGTCAAACTGCCGCAGATAGTGCGGGATGCCGCCAAGAATCGCATAGACGATGATCTTTTCGCGGTCGGAATAATTAGGGAAGAACTGCACCGCGTCATAAAAGCCCATTGACTCCATCTTATAGATACCGGTTGCTCTGCCGTACAGCGGGTTCTTCTCTGCCAGCAATTCTTTTTCAATGAAGCTCATCGCACTGCCGCAGAGCACGATCATCACGTTTTCGTCCTTGAGCAATTCGTCCCAGAGGTTTTGCAGAATCGACGGAATGCTCTCGTTTCCCTTGCACATATACGGGAACTCGTCGATGATGAGCAGCTTCTTGCTCTCTCCGTATGGCAGCTCGGTGATGCTGCGGAGTGCCGTTTCCCAATCTGCAAACTCTTTGATATAGTGCGCCGCCGGAATATTCTCATGCAAAATCTTACCAGAAAAGCTCCTGAGCTGCAATTTATCCGAAATCTCGCGACATGAATAAAAGATATGCGGCTTGCCCTTGCAAAACTCGCGCAGCGTTTCCGTTTTGCCGACACGCCGCCGCCCGTAGAGTACGACAAGCTGTCCGCCTTTGCTGTGATATTTATCCTCTAAAAACTGTAATTCCTGTTTTCTGCCGATAAACATGTTACCGCCTCCATGTACCTAATTGCGATTTATCAAATCGTGATTTAGTAAATCGTGATTTGATATTATTATACACCATACCGGCACAAAAATCAAGAGGGAAACGAAAGTTCAGATTATCGTCAGAATACAAAAAAAATCGTTCGACTGATAATTCAGATCGCCGTTTTCGTAATGCATTCGATTTCGACCCAATGCTAAATTCCAGCCTGTATTGCATAAGTCAAAATCCTCGTATGTGCTTGACTTTTCACATCGCTGCGGATAAACTCAAATTGTTGTTCTGGACTCATCATGTTGACCATCTGACCGCCGATCGAACCTGCCTGACGGGATGTCAGATCGCCGTTGTAGCCCTTGTTCAGCGTAACGCCGACCTCGCTTGCAGACTCCATCTTGAAACGTTCGAGAGCTTCCTTGCCCTTCTGTGTCATTTCACCCTTCATGGTAAACACTCCTTTTCTTGCGCATTTGCGCTCAGGGCAGCCGGATTGAAACGTCTGCCCTGTTGCAGAGCGCTTCTTGAATGCTGCCGTGCTAGTATTATAAACTTCTGCAATGTAAAATATCAAAGGAATCTTCTGGAATGCTTTTTCAGCAGCTTCTGGCAGCGGAGAAGCATGCAGCGGGCAAATCGTTCGTCTTGCATTTTCACGCAGAATATGATATATTATATTCAGAATTCATTTAAGGACTTTTTAATCAATTATATGGTATACTTGATTGCAGGAACGGATGACACCGGCTGTATGAAAGGAGCAAAAATGGAAAAGAGCAAAAAAGGAAAGCGCATCACGCTTTGCATCGGTATTCTGATGCTGCTTGCGGCTGCGGCAGTGATTGTACTGGGGAATATGAAGAAAACGGGCGGCGGTTATCCGGCGCTGGATTTTTTTCATATGACTGATGATCAGGTCGGACAGATGTATTCCGGCGTCATGGAATGTCAGCCGGCGCTGATCGGGGATACGGATTACGGCTGCCTGTTTGCGGTATTTCTGGAGCCGGAAGATGCGGAGAAATACATATTCATCGGCTTTGATGTTCCGACAGATATCAAAAAAGACTATGACTATCCGGGCAGCGAAGACACACTGCGCATTCCGTACCGCGGCACACTGAAAAAATGCGACGCATCCAGAACGAAGAAAATGCAGACGTATGTTTCGGATTACTGCAATCAGCTGACCGAAGCATTCAAGGGTACGGAATATGAAGACGAGCTGGACCCTGATATGAAGGAGAAAGCACTTGCCTCGATTTCGCCGTATTATGTTGAGGCGGTTCCGCTTCCGGGCGCGCTGCTGTTTTACGCCATCGGCATTGCGCTGGCAGTTCTGGCGGTTGTTGTGATTTTTGCCGCATTATTTGGCAGGAAGATTCTGCTGATCTGCTTCGGCGTGATTCTGCTTGCAGTGATTGTTGTTTTGGCGCTGTTATTCGGGAAACTGCGCACCATGGCGAGCGTCAGACCGATTTCTGACGGACTGTATTATATGGACTGTGTGTATGATTATGACGGCGACAAATACCTTGATGCAAATATCAGTACGGTTGACGGGCTCATCCGCTGGATCGGGGATACCCAGCTTTACGGGGTGCAGCCTGATCTGAAAACGGGCAATTTCGCCTGCGCTGCCTTTACGGCAGCCTGCGACAACGGCGACCGGCTTTTCGGCAGAAATTTTGATTATCCGCGAACCGATACGCTTGTGTTCCATACCAAGCCGAAAAACGGCTATGAGTCCTATTCTGTGACCGATCTGAGCTTCATGGATATCGGCGAGGAATGTTCCTTCAGCGGGGATTCGCTTACAGCGAAGGCGTGTATGCTGATGGCACCATATATTCCGATGGACGGCATCAATGAAAAGGGTGTCGGCGTCAGCATTCTCGAGCTGACGGAAACCGAACTGCATCAGGATAACGGCAAGCCTGATCTGATGGTTGTCTCTGCAATCCGCGGCATTCTTGACAGCTGCGCAAGCATTGACGAGGCGGTTGATCTGCTTGCAGCGTATGATATTCACTCGTTTCTGGGGCGTTCCTATCATCTGTTCATCACGGACCGCTCCGGCAGATCGGTCGTGGTTGAGTGGTCGGGCAATGAGACGCTGATTACGGAGGACGATGCTGTGACAAACGATGTGCTCAGTCCGGCGCATGCGGAATATAAATCGAACTGGAAATGCAGACGTTATGATGCAATCAAGCGCGAACTGGAAGCACATCAGAATGTCGTTTCACGGGCGGATGCGATGCAGGTGCTCCGCGCGGCAAGCGTCGGAACCAAACTGCGCGGTACGCAGTGGTCGTGCATCTATGATCTCGATACTTTCACGCTGGATATCTGCCTCGACAGAGACTATAAGCATGTATACCGTTTTGCTGACGGTAAACCTGTAGACGAACCGGCGTCGTAAGCGGCAGACTGGTTAGCTGATTTTCCGGACGGTTGCGGTATCAATCAGTGTCTTGCCGTCTCTGCGGTACACATTGACCGTGACCGTTTCCGCGTCCTCCGGCAGATTCGGTTCCTCCTCGGCTGCCTCTGCTTCCAGCGGGCGGATCTGATTGAAATCCTTCGGGGCTAGACACTCTGTTCCGGCAAGATCGGATGCATAGGCATATCCGGCATTGCCGTTGTCGCCTTCAATAAAGACAAGATCGTATTCTTTGTTCTCAAAAATTATTTCATATGCCTGACCGTAAGACAGACCGTCCTCATTGACACCGCTCTCCCACCAGTCCGGCCACGGTTCCTGCTCGCCGAAGATCAGCGCAGCAGAACCCTGCTCCGGATCCAGCGGCTGACCGAATATCGCACACAGGAAGCCTAATCCGTAATCACCGCGCATATTCACTCCATATAAAGTGTCTCCGATGGTTTTGAATGTCCGGATCGGATTTCCGTCTGCATCCTTCTGGACTGCGTCATTGCCTTCCAGTCCGGAGCCGGCGCTCAGTGCGTGCTCGATCGTATTCCAGTCAGCACTCTGATACGGCTCACTGACATAATAGAGCCCGAAAGGAGTTTCCGCGCAGCGGGTCGTAATGAATGCTGCACCGTGCCCGTTGTCTGTCAGAATCTCGATCATATCGCTCGGCCTGCGGGCAAGGTCTGTCCAGCTCTGCGGCTGTTCCAGCGCAGTCAGCGGATATGCCTTGGATGAGAAATCCAGTGTATACGCAGCGATATCCTTTGCGCACCGCGAGCAGTGATCCTCCGAAAATTCCCATGTGAAGAATCGGAAGTTTCTGGAAACCGGCTGCCCGTTTTCATGGAAGAACGGCTGATCGGTGGTATTGGAGATCACACCGTAATAGTGACTGAGCGTTCCGCTTTCGTCATCCTCGGTTCCGGGTATGATATCAATCGTGTATGCAGGTTCTTCCTCGCCGGTTGCCGGATAGTCTTCTTCCGTCGTCAGAATGACCGCCGGAGAAAATCCGTATTTACGGTCTTCTTCGTTTTTACGTTCTACATCATAGAAATAGTAGATCATCCAGTCGCAGCCGACCGCCGCCTTGAGTGTTACTTTATAGTTTTCATCTTCCCATGTTTCATCGAGGTCCGTTCCGAGCCCGATGAAATTTGTATAGTCATAGCCGCAGGACTCCGGCGAGATGCCTTCATAATACTGCCGCATATATTCCGCATAGGCAGGCAGCGGCGCTTCTTCCGGCTCGGTTTCCGCCGGCATATCGGTTGTCACTTCTTCGATGATATCCGATGTCACATCCTGTCCGGATTCGCTGCCCGTATCGGCTTGCAGGTTTTCTGCACTGCGATGCAGGAACAGAATGCCGCCGACATTCAGTGCAAGCAGTGCAGCGGCAACGGCTGTGCCTGCCGCAACGGTACGCCGGTTCATGCGGATGCCTTTTTCGCTTCTGTTTTCTGATTGTTTCATTATCGTGATCTCCTTATCAGGAGAAATCGGCTGCGTTTGCCGGCGGTTCATCATTTCGGCAATATATTCTTCCGACACACCGTTCATCAGATCAAAGAATTCATCCTGTTTCACAGCAATTCCTCCTTTTCCAAAAAGTCTTTCAGTTTTTTTCGTGTGCGCAGCAGTGACATATTCACGCGGCTGACCGAACAGCCTGTTTCGGCTGCGACCTCTTTGACAGAGAGACATAACCAGTAGCGCCGCAGAAAAATCATACGGGCAGTCGGTTTCAGCGCGGACAGAAAGCGGTTGAGCGCATCGCGCAGGGCAATGCTTTCGATCATACGGTCAGGATGATCTGCTGACGGCAGACAGTCTGACAGCTCTTCTATGGACTCTGCCAGCAGACCGCTTCCGCGCCGCTGTGCTTTCTGATATGTCAAACGATCCCGCGCCGCATTCCGGACTGCGGTGAGGAGATACGCACCGAGAGAAACGGGTTCGGCAGGCGGAATGGCTTGCCAGAGACGCATCAGTGCATCATTTACGCATTCTTCCGCATCTTCGCGGTTTCCGAGAATATTATATGCGACGGTCATGCACAGCGCTTCGTACCGCTTCTTTGTTTCGGTCAAAGCCTGCTCATCGCGCTGCTGATACAACCGGATCATCTCTGCGTCATTCACAGTGCCGCTCACCTCCCTCTCTGTCAGTAATGACGGAATTCAGAACCAAAATATCACGAAAATCAAAAAAGTTTTTTCAGACAGAATTCACGGTATCGTATTATACCATATTATCACCTAAAAAGCAAGCTGAGAGCAACGACTTTTCATATACGGTTGTAAAGAAAAAGTAGGAAGGAGAAAGCAGGAAGGAGGAAAAAGCGCATTCAGACTGATTTGCAAATGAACATCCTGAGAACTTTAGATCAATGGATGCGGGCACTGCCCGCTACAGCACAGAAAAGCACCCTGCATTGCAGCAGGGTGCCTTTGTACCGTTCAACGGAATATACATCGCATAAGGCTGAGTGTGCGTTATGTCAGATCAGTTCTTGATGTTAATGTTATAACCGGGGAAATCATAGTAATCATACTTGAGATCATAGCCTGCATCCGACATTTTTTCTGCAACCGGTGCAGTTCTGCCATTCACCGGTGCGGGGTCCAGAATGGTAAAGTCCTTTGTCGAAAGATTGTTTCTGTCTGCATTGCTGTTGACATCAATGACCGTGATGTAGTGCTGAGAGCTTCTGGGACCTGCGACCAGAATGACACAGGGCTTGCCCGCCTTGATCTGGTCATACATCAGCTTATAGCCGTCGGCTCTGCTGTATTTCTGCTCTACATGGAATCCGCCGTAGCTCCAGACTGCGCAGACAGTGCTGCTGTTGCCGTAGCGATTGTATTCATACCAGTTATGTGCTCTGCCGTCGAGGAGGGTTGTTGCATATGCAAGCGCATAGCAGGAGCAGGATACAGAGCCGCTCGGCTGGCAGCCGACCTGCTTGATCAGATCAAGATTGAATCTCGATGCGGAAGACCAGATTACGGTCTGCGTATTCTTGCGGGTGAGCGTCAGCACGCCGTCATCGCCGAGAGAGAGCTTATAATCCGCATACGGCGAAGAGCAGGTGCCGGTGCTGTAGAGCGGTTTGTGCGCGGACGAATAAACGACCAGATTGCCGTCCTGCTGCAATGCGAAGAATGCGCCGCTGTTGCCCTGTGTTCTGGTGTTGAAGATTGCCTTGTCGCTGCCGCTTCTCTTATCATAGACTACGAAATTGCCGTCCGACTGCATCACCGCGCGGAACAGACGGTTTTTCGATGAGAGGCACTGGCTGGTATTCAGGCAGGTGTTGGATTTTGCAGAGCATTCGATCTCGCTTCTGCTGCTCCAGAGGGACTGTTGTCTTCCGCTGTGATAGACATAGAGCTCGCCGTCATTGGAAAGACGTAGAGTGCAGGAGGTTCCGCCGCTTGCGACGGTATGTGCCTGCCACAGCGCCTGAAGGGAACGGCTGTAGCGCGGCTGGCAGTATACAACAAAGTTGCCGTCTGCCTGCATCTTAACCTGGAACGAACGGGTGTTATAGCTGTTGCCGATACCGGTGTCAGACTTCCAGACAACGCGGTTGCTGTTCGACTGATCATACAGAACCAGATTGCCGTCTGTCTGGAAAATCAGCTTGAATCTCTTGTTTTTGGAGAACCATGACTGGACACTGGAGCCCGAAGCATAACCGACTTCTCCGTTTGCAAGGACAACCGTATCCTCATTGAACTTATCCGAGCTTGCACTGGCTGTGATGCAGAAATTCTGGAACAGCGCGGTATTTGTAGCCATCGGTGCCGTCAGAAGTGTCGCACTCGAGACTGCTGCGAGAGAGAATGCTGCGATTTTTTTTGCGATTGAAGTGTGATGTTTCATAATCCATAACCTTTCTGCCGGTTTGACCGGCGATTCATAATTTTCTGCGGTTTCCCGACCGCTGAGACCAGTATATCATTTGGCAGACCGCCTGTCAAACGCAAAAAATCGGCAGCGCACTGAGGACAACTGCGGCAATCTTTTGTGAACAAAAGCGGCAACTCGTAAATTTTGTTAGTTGTTGCTGAAATATAATCATATTGCCGTAGAGTGCCATAGAAAAAATCCGGATTTGAAAAAATTTTTTTTACGAAGATACAGCGCAGTCATGGATTTCACTGCGAAATAGTGCGGAAATTCAAGTGTATATGGAGATTCTGTCGGTCATTGTTCATCGGACATCGGAGCAATGGAGCAGCATTGCTGTTTTGGAAAATTGTTGCGATACATATAATAATATTGTTTTATATGGTAAATATCCGGATGCGGGATGTGTCGGCTTCGGCTGATATGGATTCCGGCGCCGCGCAGCCGGTTTTCGTTTCGCAGTCTCAGAACAGACTTGAAAACGGTCGGCGATTGTGATATAATATAGGCTGACGTATAAGCAATCCGATTGATTCAGACCGGCAGAAAGGAGCGGTTACGGTGCATCATTTGTATTATCTCATGGGCAAGAGTGCATCCGGCAAGGATACGATCTATAAGCGGCTGCTGGAACGGTTTCCGATGATTCAGCCGATGGTGCTGCATACGACCAGACCGAAGCGCGCGGGCGAGCAGGAAGGCAGGGAATACTTTTTTATTTCGGCAAAGCAGCTGGTGCAGATGCGCGATGCGGAACGCTTGATCGAGGAGCGCACCTATCACACGAAAAAAGGCGACTGGACCTACTGCACCGCAAAGGACAGCATCGACCTGCAAAGCGGCAGCTATCTCGGCATCGGAACGCCCGAATCCTACGGGAAAATCCGTGCATATTACGGTGCGGATGCCGTGATTCCCGTGTATATTTTGGTCGAGGACGGCGTCCGTTTACAGCGCGCACTGGATCGTGAGCGTGCGCAGGAGGTTCCGAATTATGCGGAGCTGTGCCGCCGGTTTCTCGCGGATGCGCAGGATTTTTCCGAGGAGAAGCTGACAGCGGCAGGCATTGCAAAGCACTTTTCCAATGATGATCTGGAGCAGTGCATTGCCGAGATCACGGACTATTTTGCATCGTTCGGCGAATAAAACAAAACCGCGAAACCATGCATCTGCATGATTTCGCGGTTCTTATTATGAAAATTTAACCGGTCATAGGTCATATCTGCCCTGAAAATGATTGCACCGGTGCGGCTGCTGAGCCGCTGCCCAGATGTTTCATACTGTTGCAGATATGCATTTGTTCAGTGGAATTCCTCGTTCGGATTGAGCACGATCGGCGACTTCCAGCGGATGCCGTATTCGCTGCGCAGAATCATGCGCTTAGCCATCCAGTATTCCTTGCAGTAATCATAGTAGCCGCGCTCATGCTCCAGCGCTTCGTCGATCTTCTCCTCAAGCTCGAAGCGAACCGCCAGATATTCCGGTGTCAGCTCGACCGGATCGGTCTCCGGCTCGGAATCGGCTGCATCCTTTGCCTCCTCGTAAACGGCGGCATAGCCCTCGCTGCCGAGATCGGCCTGGAGCATTGCCTCCATTTTCAGCGTAACGCCTTCCGCGGTATGCAGCGCACAGGTAATCACCGAGAATGCGCTGTCGGAGAGATCAAGCAGCTCGCCGTTTTCGAGTACCTTGATATTCTGTCCCAGCAGCTCGCGCATGCTTGTATAAGCGCGCTGTGCATAGGCAAGTGCTTCGGGCCAGAAATGGCTTTCCGCATAGGTGTTTGCGGTATCCTGACAGTAGCGCAGGCAGTCCGACCAGCGCCCCTCCGCCTCGAGCATCGTCAGTGCGCTCTGACACCGCTCGATTGCCGGATGCGCGCGCCATGAATCAAACTGCATGGAATGAAACTGCTGCAAAAGCAGACAGGTGTAGAGCTGATCGACTGCGAGATCTGCCGTCGGATGCGCCTCAAATGCAGCGATGATACGTTCAAGCATCCGTTCCGTAAAGGCGATGCCGAGGTCTGACGCACGTTCAGAATTCAGCAGATTCAGATATTCCATGAGCTCCGTCTGCTTTTCCTGCTCGGAATGGTCGGTGCTCTGGAGAAACTGCTCAAGCTGTTCGCCCTTCTGTACAAGTTCCTGATGTCTGGAATCGTCCTTGGAATACATGGTAATGCCTCCTTGCTGACAGTGTTCTTTTTGTGTATGATGAAGCTTTTGCTCTTATCATTGGTATTTAGTATATCATACCATAATTTTCGCCGGTTGTCAAGCGAATTGCAGAGAAAATGCCAAATTTGTACAAGCTGATGCAGGAATGCGGAAATATGCGGAAATACGGGCGAAATTGCCGCCTGAAATCGCATATTTGCCTGTGCGGATTTTGTGCAAAAAAGAGAAAAATCCGTATATCCGCTGCAAACGCCTTGCATAGTATTTTGAAATGTGCTATACTGATTTCATCATGTCCCATAGCGGATTTTGTGAAATCGAGAAAAACGGAGGCTTATCAATGTCTGAGCAGAATGTAAACCTGATCCTCAAACAACATGAGAAAAACGAGGAACAAGTTGTTGTATCCATTTCAGCCATTATCCGGAAGCTGAAAAAATATTTTGCTGTCTGGCTGCTTGTCGCAATTATCATCGGCGGTCTGATCGCGGGCGTCAGCGTATTCTTCCGTACTACATCCATGACGCCTGTGCACGCAATCGTCAGTTTCACACACAAAGGTATTGAAAAGGGAAAGAATCCGGACGGCACGGATTTTGATTACAATACACTGAAATCGCCGGAGATCATCGAGGCGGCGCTGAAGGAATGCAATCTGGACAAGAGCCTGCTGGAAGCGGTTCGCCGCGGCATGCGGATCGAGGGCATCATTCCGGAGGATGCTTACCAGCGTATGAGCACATACAAGCATGTCTATGAAGCATCTTCCTCCGGTCAGCTTGCAGCCGCAACGGCAATGCTCGATGTCTCGTGGGTCTCCACGCAGTACAATCTGACCTTTAATTATAAGGAATCCGGTCTGACCCGTTCCGATGCGGTGCAGGTGCTGAATGCCATGCTCGCTGCCTACCGCGATTATTACTTCCGTGAATTCGGCTATAATGAGGCATTCGGCAACAGCCTTGCTGCAATGGACTACACGGATTATGACTATGCGCAGGCAGTCGATATGTTCCGCACGGAGCTCAAGCGCCTGAACCGCTATGTCATGGGCATCGCTGCGGACGATACCGCCCGCTTCCGTTCCTCCGAGACCGGTTATACCTTCGCAGACCTCAAGGATGCAATCAGTTCCGTCCAGACGCTGGACCTCGACCTGATCTCCTCCTATCTGAATGTCAACAATGTTTCCAAGGATAAGGACCGTCTGCAAACCTATTATGAATGGCGCATTGAGAACCTTGAGCTCGAGCAGAAGGCGGATAAGGAAGCACTTGCTGCCGTTGAGCACGCATTCTCCTCTTATGAGAAGGATCAGGTGATTATTTTCAGCGACAGTGTTGCAAATACCGAAACGACCCTTTCCTCTGAGGAGTATGATAAGCTGATCAACCGCAGAATTGATGCGCAGGAGAAGCTGACTGAGACCAATCAGAACATCGAATACTACAAGCAGCGTCTTGCAACGCTGAAAAAGACCAGTACCTCCGGTACCGCAAAAGCGGAGCGCATTGAGAAGGACCTTGCAAAGCTGAAAACCAAGATCGACAATCTGATTGATCTGGTCAACGGCACTGCCGATGACTACTACCGCAATGTCGTGCTCTCCGATTCCTACAACATCCTCGTTCCGGCAACCTCTGCTGTTGCAACGACGGTGCAGAGCGGCATCAAGAAGGCAATCGTCCCGATCTTCGGTATTGAGGCGGTTCTGCTCATGGTTTATCTTGCAGTTTCGTTCGGTCAGGCGCTGGTTGAGGAGACCCGCAAGCGCAACAATAAGCTGGCTGCCGAGAAGGCAGGTGCAGCCGGTGCGGAGACCGTTGAGAAGTCCGATGAGAAGCCGGAAAAGTCTGATAAGAAAAAGTCTTAACTGAAAACGACAGTGTCCGCACGGGGATTTTTCCCTGTGCGGATGTTTTTTTGTATCAACCGTTGAAAAGCATTCCGGTGCTTGCATTTTTTCTCTAAAAATGGTATACTAATAAAATAGGGTTATTATAGGCTGACGGAAAATCGGAGGTGAAGGAGCTTGCTGAAACGCTGGAAGATCGGCGAGCCGGATATCAAAAAGGCGGAGCAGCTTCGCAGACAGGGCAGTATCTCGCAGCTCTGTGCGGAGGTTCTGGTCTCACGCGGCATTGAAAATGTGGATCGCGCAGCCGAGCTGCTGAATGTTTCGGAGATAACCGATCCGTTTCTGCTGAAAGATATGGATATTGCAGCGGAGCGGATTCTCGCGGCGGTAGACAGCGGTGAGCGCATCTGTGTCTACGGCGACTATGACTGTGACGGCGTGACCGCGACGGTTATGCTGACGGACTGGCTGCTCTGCGCCGGTGCCGATGTGACATGGTACATCCCGACGCGCAAAGAGGGATACGGCATGCGCAGCGATCAGATTCGCCGCCTGCATGAGGAGGGCGTTTCGCTGATCGTGACCGTGGATAACGGCATCTCTGCGATAGAAGAAGCAAAGGTGATCAAGGAGCTCGGCATGGAACTCGTCATCACCGATCATCACCGCGCAGGCGATGAATTGCCGGAGGCGGTTGCTGTTGTCGATCCGTTCCGTCCGGACTGCGCCTCGCCTTATAAGACGATTTGCGGCGCTGTGGTTGTCCTCAAGCTGATTGCGGCAATGGACGGCGGCGAATGGGAGCCCGCGCTCGAGCAGTTCGGCGATCTGGCAGCACTGGCGACGATTGCGGATGTCATGCCGCTGGACGGTGAAAACCGGTTTATTGTGCAGCGTGGCTTGCAGCTCCTTGCCAATACGGAACGCATGGGTCTGATTTCGCTCATGGCAGTCTGCGGCATGGAGGAGGGCGAGGCAGTTTCCGCGCAGGCGGCAGCTTTCCAGCTGATTCCGCGGATCAATGCGGCAGGAAGATTTGCTTCGGCAACGCTGGCGGCAAAGCTGCTGCTGACCGATGATCCGGACGAAGCACAGCTCCTTGCCGGTGAAATCCATTCACTCAATCAGGATCGCCGCGTGACAGAGCAGGAGATTACCGATGAGATTCTCGATGAAATCCGCCGGAATCCGAAGCTGCTCAGCGCGCGTGTATTGGTTTTTGCCGGTGAAAACTGGCATCATGGGGTGATTGGTATTGTAGCGGCGCGGATTATGGAGCGCTTCGGCAAGCCCTGCTTCCTCATGGCGAAGGAGGCGGACGGCTACCGCGGTTCGGCGCGCAGCTTCGGCGATTTCTCCGTATTTGAATGCTTAAAGGCATGTGAACCGCATCTGCTGCGCTACGGCGGACATACCGGCGCCGGCGGATTTACCGTGCCGGAAGCGGAAAAGGACGCATTCTGTGCCGCAATTCAGGCATATGCGGCAAAGCAGAATCCCGTGATGCCGGTCATGACGGCAGAAGCGGTGCGCGCACTGGAGCCGCAGATGCTCACGCCGGAGAATGTGCAGGGACTTTCGGTGCTGGAGCCGTTCGGCACGGGCAATCCGAAGCCGATGTTTGTCCTGAAGGAGATGACGGTTGCCGAGGTGCAGCCGCTCTCGAACGGGGCACATACCAAGCTGCGGCTCCGTGGCGGAAACGTGCAGCATGAGGTGCTGATCTTCCGCCTCAGACCGGAGGAAACCGGCATCTCGGCAGGCATGCAGATCGACGTTCTGATCTCCGCGGATGTCAAGGAATACATGGGGCGGCAGTCTCTGACACTGCGTGCGGAGGACTGGCGTACCTCGCAGGCTGCGCAGGAGCAGGCGATTGCGGCACAGGCTGCATATGATGCCTACTGCCGCGGCGAGCAGCTTCCGGCGCCTGCTTATTATCAGCGCATGTGCCCGCACAGGAACGATCTGGTTGCGGTGTATCAGCTGGTGCAGCGGATGCCGATGACAGTCTCGCAGATTTGTACGGCACTGCACGGCAAGGGCATGAACCGCTGCCGTGCGCGCATGATCGCGGATATTTTCGCAGAGCTGAATCTGCTCAGCTATGATGCCGTGACGGAGACGCTTTCTAAGCTGCCGGTGACGCAGAAGCGTGAGCTGGACGAGTCGGAAAGCTACCGCCGCATCTATGAATTGGCAAAGGCAACGCAGTGAACGCTGCATAACAGAACGGGAAACGTGCAAGAGGATTGTGACATAACAGAGAGGAGATGATCCCATGCCCGAATTTCATAATGAGACATATACGATTGACATGATCATCGCAAAGATTCTGACCGATGACCGTCAGTATGATATCAGCAAGCTGATTGCGGCATATGAGTATGCGGCGCAGTGCCATGAGGGACAGGTACGCTCGTCCGGTGAGCCGTATATTATTCATCCGGTCGCAGTTGCATACATTCTGCTTGAGCTCGGTATGGATACCGATACACTCTGCGCGGCGCTGCTGCATGATGTCGTCGAGGATACCGCCGCAACGCGCGAGGATGTGCAGAAGCGCTTCGGACACGATGTTGCGATGCTGGTCGAGGGCGTGACAAAGCTCGCCAAGGTGCCGACCTTTACGAAGGAGCAGCAGCAGGCGGAGAATGTCATGAAGATTCTGCTGGCGATGTCGCAGGATATCCGCGTCATGATCATCAAGCTCGCGGACCGTCTGCATAATATGCGGACGCTGCAATACCGTCCGGAGCATAAGCAGCATAACACCGCATTCGAGACCATGAATGTCTATGCGCCGATTGCACACCGCCTCGGCATCACATCTGTACAGGAGGAGCTTGAGGATTTGTCCTTCTATTATCTCGATCCCTTTGCATATTCCGAGATCGAGAGCCTCCTTGATAACAAAAAAGAGGAGCGCGAGGCGTTCATCGAGAGCATCAAGCAGCGGATCTCAGAGCGCTTCCGTTCACTGGACTTTGTGGCACCGCCGCAGATCGACGGGCGCGTCAAGAGTATCTACGGCATCTATAAAAAGGTGTATATCAACCACAAATCCATTGATGAGATTTACGATAAATATGCGGTGCGCGTGATTGTGACGACGGTCAACGAGTGCTACAGCGTGCTCGGTCTGATTCATGATATGTTCCGTCCGATTCCGAACCGCTTTAAGGATTATATTGCGAATTCCAAGGCGAACGGCTATCAGTCGCTGCATACCTCCGTGCTCGGCAAGGAGGGCATTCCGTTTGAAGTGCAGATTCGTACTTGGGAAATGCATGCAAATGCGGAATACGGTGTCGCAGCGCACTGGAAATACAAGGAGCGGATCGAAGGCAATTCGGTCATGGATACGCGCATTGCGTGGATTCGTCAGGTGCTGGAAACACAGCAGGCGAGCGACGATCCGGAGGAGCTTGTTGCAACGATCAAGAATGATATTGCGCCGGAGGATGTCGTTGTTATGACGCCGAAGGGCGATTCGATCAGTCTGCCGATCGGCTCGACGGTCATTGATTTTGCGTATCATATCCATACGCAGATCGGTCACAAATGCGTCGGCGCGAAGGTGGACGGCAAGATCGTCCAGCTTTCCTACCGCCTGAATACGGGCGAAATCTGCGAGATCCTGACGAGCAAGGATCCGAACAAGGGTCCGAACCGAAACTGGCTGGATATTGTCCGGACGAATGAAGCGCGCGCGAAAATCCGTTCATGGTTCAAGCGTGAGCGGCGCACGGAGAATATTGCGGCAGGTAAGGCAAATATCGAGCATGAATGCCGCCGGATGCACATACAGATGACGCCGGAGCAGCTTTCTGCGATTGTGCGGGAGGATTTGAACCAGCCGAATTGTGAGACGCTTGACGATTTCTTTGCTGCGGTCGGTTACGGCGGCATTTCGCTGATGAAGGTCATGCCGCGCATCCGTGAGTATTACATCCGCCGGTTCGCGCCGCCGGAGCAGCAGGCTGCTTTGCAGGAATCACTGCCCGAGATGCGGCATCCGATCAAGAGCGTCACGGGTATTATCGTGGACGGCATTGAAAATGTGGAAGTAAAGCTCGCGCGCTGCTGCTCTCCGCTGCAGGGCGAGAAAATCATCGGCTTTACGACAATGGGTCACGGCATTACGATCCACAAGCAACAGTGCCGGAAATATCAGGAGGCACTGGTGCAGAACGATCCGGCGGAAATGCGCCGCTGGGTGAAGGCAACGTGGGCGTCGAATGCGCCGGCAGCTGAAATGAAGGCGAATATCGAGATACTCTGCGTCAACAGCATGAATCTGCTGAACGATGTTTCGCAGGTGATCGGCGAGGCGCATCTGCCGGTATCGAATTTTAATCTTCACATGAAAAAAGACGGAAATGCGATGATTCATGCGACGGTGTCGGTCAGCTCCGCGGAGCAGCTTGATACCCTGCTGAACCGCCTGCGCACTGTCCGTGACGTAATATCGGCAGACAGAGCTGCTTACTGATACTGCGCATGAAAGAAATGGAGGCGGGCACTGCCCGTGCGATGATTCATGCGACGGTATCGGTCAGCTCCACGGAGCAGCTGGATACCCTGCTGAACCGCCTGCGCACCGTCCGTGATGTGATCTCAGCAGACAGAGCAGCTTACTGATACTGCGCATGAAAGAAATGGAGGCG
>JAEEGL010813963.1_pt1 | contig 22245 bp, 18 predicted proteins | sample 9134231 | NCBI WGS metagenome assembly JAEEGL01 (sample SAMN16246548, study PRJNA631951) | gut metagenome | biome: gut microbiome; feature: rumen; material: fiber-attached | host: Bos | place: Iran: Karaj | collected 2018-10 | reverse complement strand
TCTCTCGGCCGTCATAATGCTTTCCACAAAAGAAATAGCACTCTCACGGCCGACAGAGTGCTTCCTCCTCTCGACAATAGCACTCTCACGGCCGACAGAGTACTTCCCCCTCTCAGCAATAACACTCCCACGGCCGACAGAGTACTTCCCCCTCTCAGCAATAGCATTCTCACGGCCGACAGAGTACTTCCCCCTCTCAGCAATAACACTCTCACGGCCGACAGAGTACTTCCCCCTCTCAGCAATAGCATTCTCACGGCCGACAGAGTACTTCCCCCTCTCAGCAATAACACTCTCACGGGCGCCAGAGTACTTCCCCCTCTCAGCAATAGCACTCTCACGGCCGCCAGAGTACTTTCTCCTCTAGGCAAAAAACTCCAACGGCCGACAGAGTACCATCTCCTCTCGGCGATAGCACTCTCACGGCCGCCAGAGTACTTGCTACAACTGCGTAAATACTCTCACGGCCGATAGAGTACTGTCTCCTGCAGAATATAGCATATCCTTTTTTTCTCCATTCAGAAAATTCTCCATTCTTATTGTATATCAATCGTCCTTCAGTTATTCTTCTTCTTCATATTTTGATAGACAAAACTAGCTGATTTAATTAAATATTTTAGCATAAAAAGGCTCTATTTGCGCTGAAAGTGTTAATCAAATGTTAAAATATTTGTTGATAATTCCAGATTTCAAGAATTGTTAGTATATTCGCTCCCGAAAATGAGTCTTGCATGTTGAACCATGATCTTCATGCAGCTCAAAAGTCAAAAAGTGTGATTCTACTTTGTTGTGTCTATTTTGTAGTTTCATACGAAATACACACAAAGTATAATTTCGCTACTTTATTTCGCCAAACCGAATATACCTTTTAATATTAATATTTGTATCTTTGCCCCAAGACTAACGATAAAATCTTTACCCCTATTTCTATCTGCATAGGTTAAGCGACCACACCAATGGCTACCTTGAAGATAGTACTATCTCCACTATTATAATATAATCTCAGACTAACAAATCATTTCCTATGGCTCGAATAATTGACTCTGAAGAATGTGTTGCTTGTGGCTCATGTATCGGTGAATGCCCTGTTGAGGCGATTAAAGAAGGTGATGTTTATACCATCGACTCTGAAGCGTGTATCGACTGCGGTGCTTGCGAGGCTGCCTGTCCCAACGACGCTATCTCAGAAGATTATTATTATACAGGTAATACCCAAACAAACTCTACTTCTGAGAATTCTGAAGAATCAGATTCCGAAGACTCTTTTGAAAAAGCACAATTTACTAAATCTGAAGAGAAATATCTTGATCATCTCCAGGAACTTGTGAATGATGGAGCAAATCTTACACCTCGAGAGCTAAAGCTTCTTGAACTTTTGCGTGAATCCTTAGGCATCACTGTAGAACGAGACCAAGAATTGAAAGACTTTTTATTCACGTCAAAAATGACTGTAAAAGAACAGCAGTATCTTGATAGCGTCAGGGGGTTCTTAGTGGATGGTTATGAGCTAACATCTCGTGAACGTAAAATCCTTGTCAGCATTCGCGAAGCTTTTGGTATCAGTGAAGAACGTGCCCGTTTTATTGAGAACATGATCTCAAATAAATCAGACAAGGAATTTGGAGGATCTGATAAGGCATTTTGCCCAAAAGAGCGTTAAGTTTGAATTCTTTTCAATGCTTGTGATGAATCAGAAATTCTACGTGAAAAGATTTCGAAGCTTTTTCTGAGAACACTCCTTCGGTTTTCAGGCTCTGAAATTTATGTATTAATATATTTAATTTAAAAATTTGAATAATATGAAAAAGAATTATTTAACCCCGTCAATTTCTGTAACAAATGTAAAGACAATTTCAATTGTGTGCTCAAGTGGTAGTGGCTCTTCATCCGGCGGTAGTGGCACTTCTTATCCCTCGAGATCTTCTTCGTCTTCATCTGGAGAGTTTCGTAATCCTAAGACGCCATATGGGAAATCGGAGCCGAGATATGGGAAATCGGAGCCGAGATATGGGAAATGATAATCGACTAATCAATGTAGCTCATAAACTCACTAAACATATTCCACATGGAATCAATATCTAATCACAAAGAATACATAAAGGCGCTGAAAGAAGGACGTTCTGTAGAGTCTTTCTTCAGTTATATGGGCAGATGTCTTTTGCCTTTAGTCCATTATGACTCTTTCCTTACTATTCTATTGAAAAATAAGGATCTGGATGTTTGTTATTATAAGAAATCTAATGACACTTGGCATATAGAGCAAGCCATGCAAGGAATACCTCATCATCTGGAAAAAGTAATCCCTTCAAAGACTTTGAATAATAAAGAAACTTTGAATTTTTGGCATCAGGTATTCTTTAAAGAGGAAAATGGTGAGTTTTACAGTTATGATAAGAAGTATGATGAGTTTAAAATTTCTGATTCTTCAAAGAGAAATTTTAAAGCATTTATTCGTGCTTTGAAAAAGGAGATTCAAGATTGGAATATCAATACCAGACATTATCCTCTTTCAATTGTTGTTGGGGAATGGGTTTCATGTGCGCCTATTGCCTATTGCTGTCAAAAGCTTTTAACAACGAAAGAGACTTATTGCAGAGTTCAATTATTTAGCACTGATGACTTAGAGAATAGTGTCTCCTATAGTGTTGACCCGGAATATGGGAACTTGATTCTACCAATAGGAAAGGGCATTTCAATAAACGCACTATTGAGTAGTAAAGTTAGAGTTTCTTTTCCCTTGGTTAAAGATGTGCTTGAACAAGAGTTATTGCATGGTGTAACATGGAGTCAAATAGTCAATCCTAATGCGATAGATTATTGTGTGGGTGATATTCCTTATTCTATTGTGCAAATAGGTACTGGTGTTGATATGGAAGGGAATATATGGATTGAGGCTGAGGGCAGCGATTCAAAATTAAAACGCGTTCTGGTTTATGAATCATCAACCATTTCTGAATCATGTGTAAATAATGAATCTGTTGCAAAGAAACAATACGATGAAAAAGAAATCGATTTGGCTCTAAATGCAAAAGAGGAAAAGGTCAGGAGTTTTTTAAACGAGCTTGCAGTAAAATGTAAGAACAAGCGTTATACAACTGATTCTATATTTAGTATTGATGTTCAAGAACTTAAAGAATTGGAATCTTGCATTGAATCCTTCTTTGGGTTTGATTATATTCTTACAGATACTAATTGTTGGATGACTTCAGATGGCTGGGATGTTAGCCATAATCCTGTATTGAAATATAAAGATATGCTCATTGCGCTTTCTTTTTTATTGAAAGGTAAACGTGGTATTTTTGAATTGGAGGGCACGGCATATTCTGAACTCATAAAGCATACAAAGAATAAGAGTGATGAGTTAAAGTGCGAATCATCCAATGAAGCTAAAAAAGTAATCGATTACTTAAAGGAAAACCAGCTTATAGTCGTTAAGGGAATACCTCTCGAATTGACACCTGAAGAGCAGGAAGAAATCAGAAAATCGGGAGGAAACCCGAATGACTTTAATAGAAATTATGCTGATCCTCGTATCCGCAGGCGATTGGTAGATCGTTTGGGTAAATATAATATGATGGTTTTATCTAGGGATCGTGATTTGCGTATTAGACTTCATTCGGCATGTAGAGATGTTGTTCCTACAATGAGTGAAAAAGATAAAGATAAGTTAGATTATCCATGTATCGTTAATCCAGATGATTGTATTCCGATTCTTCATGTTTGGTGGAAAATAACCAAGGAGTTGGCACGGCGTAGTGGGGAACAACCTTCGATTGTTCCTTCTAAAAGTTTTCCAGGAATGGCAAATCTTTTTCTAGGTCAAATAGTCGTCGATAGGGTTAGGAATCAGTCATCATCTGTGCCCCCCAAAAAAGCGATTGAAAAAAAGAGTGTTGCTCTTGCAGATAGCAATAGAGCCGTGCAAGTGGCCATTTCGAACTCTTCCAAAGTATCTTCCAATAGTCAATCAGATATTTTTAGCCTACCTAAGATTGATGCAGTTTATTCTTTCTTGAGACCAGAAGAGTTGTCAAACGAGTTAAATAGTGAAGTAATACATAAGAAACTTCAAGAGATAGAAAACCTTTCTTCGAAGATTTCAATGATTGTGACGGATGCAAATATATGGTGCGAATCCTGTTCTTCTGATTCAGGAAGAAACATATATTTTGATTATTTGATTCAATTGATCTTCTTGTTGGTTCATGCAAAATCAAATTTGTTCATGTCCACAGAAGATTCTGAGTCATTAAAAGGACAGTTTGGTGAGAAAGCTGAAAATGGGGAGTCATTTTCTAAGTTGATAGAAACAGGTCTATTGCAAGTAGTTCCTGCTTCTCAACTTGAAGAAAAATTATCAGATTCATTGAAGAATTCACGCTATGTCCTTTTATTGAGTAAAGAAGATTCATTTTTACAACCATTCTTTCATGCTGTTAACGCGAAAAACTTGGATAAGAATAACTCATTCCTAATTCATTTGAATTTAGAAAACAATGAGTCACTGATCAAAAAATACTTTAGTATGGCAGTGCAATATTACAGTCTATCCGAAATTATGAAAAAAAATAAATAATTAGTATTATGAACTTTAGAGAGCAGATTCAACAACAGACCCTAACAGAAATACAAGGGATGGAAAATAAGAGTCTTGAAGATGTTGAAAATAATGATAATAGACTTAAGACTGCTTATGCACTTACTCTTAGGATTGAGGCTGCTTCAGACAAATTGAAGTTAATTTCAATTGATGATCTGACAAAGGAGATGCAACAAAAAATGGTTCAAGCGATAGAGACTGCCGATAAATTGAAAAGCAGTTATCGAGAAAGACTTGATCTTGATATTGATATTTTTGAAACATTAGCAGACTTCAATAATAGCCGAGATGTTGAGTTACGTGATCAAATAGACAAACTTCTCAAGGAATTTGAGGCAAGACTTCGTTCTCTTGTAATTGCTCGTGAGAAATTGTCGCTTGAAGAAGTGGTTAAGAATCAGAACAATGAGTAGAATACTAAATATTCTCGATATTTGCCAACAAGGGACAAGTTCTTTGGGGCCAGGTTTACGATATGCCATCTGGACACAAGGTTGTAATAGACATTGTCCAGGATGCACTTCTCCTGAAGGTCTCAGTTTAGAGCCGAAACATTTAATTGATGTTGATACTCTAGCAGAAGACATTGTTTCTAGGAAAGAAATTCAAGGTATTTCCATTAGTGGAGGCGAACCTTTCCTACAAGCAGAAGCCTTATCTTCATTAATCGATAAGATTTGGTTGAAGCGCCGAGAATTAACAACGCTTTGCTTTACGGGATTTAACATTGGAGATCTTGTCTGGCCGGATGCTAAATTATTCCTGACATACTTGGATGTCCTAATTGATGGGCCATATATTCAGGAATTGAATGATAATCGGGGATTAAGAGGGTCGAGCAATCAGGTAATACACTGTTTAACGAATCGACTTTCACCTTGGAAGACAGAAATGGAACAGGGTCCCCGACATTCAGAGATGCATATTTTACAGTATGAACTAAAAGAAGTTGGAATTCCAACCCATTTGTTAAATAATCAATTCTAAATTATTAAAATTATGAGTAGAACTATTAAACGCATTGATTTGGAGACAATTAATGATTTTTACGATCAAACACAAGAACAGATTCGGGAGATGCGAAACCGAATTAAAAAGGCAAAAGAAGAAGCAGTCAAGGAAGCTCAGATTGAATCTGAGAAAAGAATAAAAGAGGCACAAAAGGAACTTGAGCGTAAAATGGCCCAAAAGTCTGATGCTATTAGGGCCGATGTACGTAAACAGTTGGACCAAATGGAGGCTAATCATCAAAAGCAGATGAATGAGATAATCAAGAGGGTAGATACCCGGATTGGTTCTGTTGAAAAAGATGTGAAATCCATATTTGATGTCATGGAAAAGACGAAAGAAGCAGCTGGCTCGGCCATAGAAATGGCTCGCGCTCGTCTCGCTGATCTGGAATTGCGCATTGACTTGAATAGATTCGCATCGGAAAAGGCTGAAGAGGTAAGGCGCCATGTGGAAGCTTTAACTGCTTTCCCTACAGCAGAATCCAAAATAACTGCTGCATATCATGCCATACAAGAGACCTTTGATTTGGAAACAGCTGCACTTAAAGAGAAACTCAAACATGACTCTATGGTAGAGTTTTCTCGTCAGCAGTTAGATGCTGTCTTGAAGTTGACGAATCAGAATCGTGAAGTCGAGACAAATGATGCCGAGGGAAATCCTGTTCGTTTAGACAGTGATTATTGGTCTCAAGGACATTATGGCGAACTAAAAGAGGAACTTATTACGCTTCAAAATGAACTACAGGCAGATGAATTGTCTTTGGATAAACAGAGGATTGATCAGATTAATGAGCGAATAGCTGAAATTGAAAAGGAAATATCCAAATTATCATCTGAATGCATCAGATTGGCTGTTCTTTCTGAGCACCGAGTTGACGTTGCAAAGGATATTGTGAAGTGTTTGGTTTCTCAGGGTTGGACTATTAAAAAGGACAATGGTCTGGCTTCTGTCGGCTATATGGGAGGTGAAGAAGCTGAGGACATGAGACAAGGATTCTATGCTATCATGGAAGATAAAAGCCTTGGGCAAGAGATAACCATCTTAGTAAATCCTTCTGATCAGACTAATACTAATCAGCTTATCATACAGCGAAATGACCTTTCTCCTCGCAGTTCAGCAGAATATATGCGACAACTTAATAGTATCTTGCGACAGATTGAAAAATCCGGCTATAAGGCTGGTTGTCCACAAGAGCCTTCCAACGGCGGAGATGAAAGAATTCCTGAAATAATGAGTGCCGAACAACTTCGCAAAAAAGGAGCGGCAGAGACATTAAGAAAAAGGTTATAATCGCTTTTTAGAGTTAATCTATGGCAGTAAACAGAATCCAACAGTTAGATATAGATCGTCGTCCTTTGTTTACGGGTATTTTCGGATCGTCTGGTACAAGCGAGTATTTCATCGAAAAAGACCTCTGTAAATATACTCTGCAGCAAGAACTGTATCTCTACCTGAGAGAATTGGGCTATTTGGTCATCTTCTACAATAATCACAACAATTTCTCTTCTATTGAAGAGGACCAGTTGGCTATATTCTGGCGATTGAAAGAAGAGCCATCTGTGCAACAACCTAAGACCCCGAGTTCCACTTCAAGCAAGAATAAGGCGATTGACGATATCTTCGGCAAGATTCAGACACCATTTAAAGCCTCAAGAGCTACTAATCAGGAACTATCCGTACCTGTTAGAGAGCCTTTAACTCAAAATGATAATGAAAGGAGTCATTTTGTAGAGATTTCCGTTGCTTATAGCCAGGAACTCGGTTCTATTTATCGTATCGCGAATGATGAAAATGTGTTTGACCGTATTCTCAAATTTTCAGATGACAATCCTCATAGAAAGGTGGCTGTTATAATAACGAATCCAGATACTTTATCTTTTGATAAAGTATCGACGGATTTGTATATCAGCAGATTGAGAGACTATATTGGCGCCTATAAGAAAAATGACCTCAAGCTCAAAATAATAGCCCTCTATCCTGAACAAACTGAGGGAAAGTTTAATGAAGATATGGATTCTTATAATTCTGCTTTTTTCTATCATCAAACATTTAAAAATATCCTTTTTCCTCAAGATAATCAGCGGAAAAATTCGTCGGCTATGAGTTCTTCCTTATTCTTTCTTTCGGCTCCGGACGAAGAAGAAGTTGGCTATTGGCTCAATAGAAGACGAATAATGGACAATCTGGAAGGAATGTTCTTGCCTTTAAGTTTCAAGAAAATTCGCCATCTTTTATGGCAAGATATGTCCATCAATGATAATAAAAGTTCTAATAATATGAAAATAAGACATGATTTTATTTTTGAAAGAGATTCTCTTTCTTCTGTCCAGATTAAGGAATATATAGATGGTCTTTCAACCGAAACAGCATGGGATCGGCTAAACGCTTTGTCAGGAATAGATAATGTGCGGAGTCAATTTGAAGATTATATAGAAGACTTACATCGGTCAAGGCAGAATAATATAAAGTTTTTACCACACATGGTTCTTGAAGGAAATCCGGGAACTGGTAAAACAACACTTGCCAAGCTTTTTGCTGAAATTCTTCATGAAGAAGGTGTTTTGCCAAGAGGTCATGTTGTTGAAGCCACGGTTGCAGATCTAGAAGGGGAGTATGTCGGATCGACCCGCATAAAAACGCAGGAGCTTTGTCAAAGGGCAAAAGGTGGTGTCCTGTTTATTGATGAAGCTTATGGATTGTATGATTATTCTGGACAAGGAGAACATGGCGGGTATGGAAAGGAGGCCGTTGAGGTACTGATTCAGCACATGTCCAATAATACTGATTCAGTGGTTATTCTTGCTGGATACCAGATGGAGATGGAAGATATGCTTAATAAGGTTAATCCAGGACTTAAACGTCGGCTCAACAAAAAGTATGGGACATTTCTTCTTGAGGATTATCTTCCTGAAACGCTGTTAGAAATCAGCAAGAAATCCATTCAGAAAAAAGGGTTTAGCATGTCTCCGCAATGCCAGAAACAATTGCTTCAGGTTCTTACTCGTATGTATCAAATGCGAGATAAGAGCTGGGGAAATGCAGGTGAAGCTGATCAGATGGCATCTATAATCTATAATAATCATTGCCGTAGACATCCAGACAATCCACAAAACTATCCGATAGAATCTGAGAGTTTTGAAGAAGCGTGGATCAAGATGATTAGTAATGAGTTGCATGAAGATACAGACATTCTGAGAGAACTCGATTTGTTGATAGGTATGGATAACGTTAAGCAAGAAATCAAGGAGTTCTTGCTTAGCGTCAAAAGCCAGCGAGATGAAATGGAACTGCGAGGTGATAATTTCAAGATGGACATCCCATTAAATTTCATCATAATGGGAAATCCAGGTACTGGTAAAACCACATTAGCAGGAATCTTGGCAAGGATTCTAAAAAATTATGGAGTTTTATCAAGCGCAGATGTGACACCTGTAACAAAAGATCAATTAGTGTCTCCCTTGGCTGGTCAGGGAGGCAAAAATGTGAACGACATTATGGATGGCCGTATCAATGGTGTCCTATTCATTGATGAGGCTTATCAACTCGCAGAACCAGATGCTAAGGATGCTGTTACAACTTTAGTTAATAATTTGACTAATCCCAAATATGAAGGGAAGTTGCTTGTAATATTAGCTGGATATTATCGTGAAATGCAGTCTTTCATTGAATCTAATGCCGGCATTTCAAGACGTTTTGGAAAACAAATAATAATAGGCGATTATTCTGACGAAGAATTATGGCAAATTCTTCTAAATAAGGCTAAAGACAAAAAAGACTGGAATATCACTAATGATTGTAAATCTTTGGCATTAAATTGGTTCTCTAATAAACGAAAAAATAACAATAGATTTGGAAATGCAGGCGAATGCGACCTATTGATAAATGAGATCGATCGAGGTCACAATAGGCGTATTTATAGCTTGCCGATTGAAGAAAGAAATGACTTGACCGTAAGACATGAAATTCTTCCTGGGGATTTCCCAAATTATAATGAGATTATTTAACTATAATACTATATATTATGATGCATACATATTCTAAATGTCCAGTATGCGAAAACTCGCTAGATGGAAAGGAAATGTTTTGTCCAAATTGTGGATTTGAGTTACGGTTGTTCCCTCAAAATGTTCCTGATTCGGTTAAAGTTCAGGAGAATACTCGCATTGAGAAAGCCAGAAATAATTGGTCGACTATTCTTCAGCTTAAAACAAATGTTGAAAGTGAAAACAAAAAAGTACTTGAATTAGAAAAGAAAGATGACGACAATAAACAGTTGTTGGCTCAAAAAGAGGGAGAAATCGATGCCCAGAAACAAAAGGTTGTTGATCTACAAAATCAGTTGAAAGAAACTGAGAAAAATGTAGATGACCTGAAGTCTAAAATGGCCTCACTTCGAAAAGAAGATGAGAAGAAAGATTCGAAGATTGACAGTTTGACTAAAGAATTAGAAAAGAGCAAAAATACAATTAAAGAACAAGAAAAAAGTATCGCTGCTCTTAATCTTAAGATACGAAGTATTGAGTCAAAGCCCCAAAATCCGGTTGTCATTGAAAGAAAAAACGTTGGGCATTTGGTTATGCAATTATTTGATGGAGAGATTTCGGCAGTATTTCCAGTTTTTGTGGGTAAGAATGTATATGGAACAAATCCCATAGCAAAACCTGGTGTTATTCCCCATCAAATTAGTTTCATTTGTGATGATCTTATGCCTGAACATTTTGCTATCACGGTTAATGAAGATGGTGAAAGTATAACTGCTCAACTGTTGTCGGGTTCATGGAGTATCAATAACTATGGAAATCATCCTTCTTCAAAAGAACTACAGCCATCAGATGAAATAATATTCCAGAAATTCAAATTAATATATTGCTAAGACCATGAACGAGTTTGTAAATCGTCTTAAAAGCATGGGAAATAGAATTGCTGTTTCTCTATCAAATTTCTTTTGGCCAGATCATGAAGCCATAGTAAGTATTTCAAAAAAACTGGTTGATATTGAACAATCTTTGGATTCAATCTCTTCTTTGGAAACTTGTCCAAAGGTTGATGTTTCAAACATTATCGAATGTGTGAATGAACTAAAAGAAATGATTCCTAATTTGGAATCCTCTTTCAATAAAGCTCAGGAGCCTTGTGAAGTTTTCGACAGTCAATATATTAAAACTCTGCAGGAAGAGAATGTTAGAATTCATGAAGATACAAATCTGAAACTGATGAGAAAATATGTTTTGGATACTCAGATTCGGCTTTACCTTCAAATTGCAAATAGAGTTTCTGACCTTGGGGACGAATTGGAATTGAGGAAGGTTCTTGAACTGATAAAAGACAATCTTTCTGAGGTCGGTGTTTCATTTTACAGCAGCAAAAACGGCACGTTGTTCGATTCTCAATGTATGCAATTAAGTTTAAAGGATAGTAAATATACAAATGATAAGTCTCTTGACAAAACTGTGGCATGTTCCATCGCTCCAAAGTTTGTTTGGAATGTTCCAGTATTAGGGAACAACAACCAATCTTTTATTCTTAGAAAAGAGGAAGTCATCTTGTGGAAATATACTGAAAATGATAAAATATTAGATCATCAAGACCGCTACAATGACGAGATTCCTAAGATACAAGAATCTGATGAACATATTGCTCGTCCAAACGATAGCGATAATCATAAAATTTCAGCATTCTTGGTCATGCAGTTGGATGGCGAAATTTCAAATGTTTATTCTGTTTGTGACGGATTAAATATTTATGGGAAAAACCCTCGTCCGATAGAGAATGGTTCTGTTCATAGAATAAATATCATAAATGATAATTTGTCCTCAGAGCATTTTTCTATTGATTACGATATTGAATCGAGAATTGCTTTGTTTAAGACAATCAGTGGTCAATTTCATATTAATAATCCAGGCCATTGTCCTAATTCTTCGGAATTAGAAACTGGAGATGAAATAGTAATTGATAATCTCAAATTTACTTTGATAAATGGAACAGATGAATAATGATAAGGTTCTAGAGCAGCATTCTACTTTGAACTTGAATGATCCTCCTAATAACCAGCAGGGAAGAGATAGTTTTGAGTTATCCCATTTAATGAATGAACAGAATCATTTCAGGGATGATTTATTTACGCGAATAGATATTATATCATCACAATTACGTAATTTGCAAAACAAGATAGATTCTTTGAGCAAGCGGTTTGATGTCCAATCATCATCGTTCGTATCAAGTCAAGACACTCTTCGTAAACAACTAAATTTATTAGAAAATGAAATTGAGCATATTACTTCAGATAAAGAACTTATGCCCAAAGTTCGTACTATGATAGAAAATCAAAAAACAATTTCTAAAAACCAAATAGTCCTTAATAATTTGCAAGTGTCCCTCAATGATCAGTTCAAAACTAGTGAAAGACGATTAGATGTTCTTGAAAACAAGATTCAATCATTGGTAGAATCAATCATTGAGAAGGCGAGAATTCAAGAAGAGATAAAAAAGAAAGTTTCAAATATTGATTATAATCTTATCAATAGTACAACTTATGGCAATGAAAATGATAATTATGTTAAACTATTGCAGGAACAGGTAGTTCGATTACAAGATGATACTTTTTTGAAAATGATGCGTAATTACATAATCAATACATACATTGACTTATACTCACGCATTTCAAAAAGGACGCTCGAACTCTCTGGAGATTCTGGGAATGAATTACATAAATTATTGATCATTATCGAAGAAGAAATGACTTCGGTAGGCGTGTTATTAAAGAGTTCTCCACAAGGATGCAAATTCGATCCAAGCACGATGACTGTGAATCATGATTTTTCACAGCAAACAAATCATCCTGAGGAAAGAAATACTGTTTATGCAACAATAACTCCAGCTTTTATTTGGACTCTCCCTGTAGAGGGAAAACCTAAAGCTGAAATATTATTACGAAAAGAAGAAGTAGCATTGTTTATTTAATTCAAAATATTATGAGTATTTTTATAGGTATTGATTTAGGCACAACTTATTCCTGCATTGCTAAATGTGACGATCATAATATGGCGTCACCTATTCGTTGTCAAAAAACTACTATTGGACATGCCACTCCTTCTGTAGTGTTTTATGACGATGATGGTACGCCAATTGTAGGTGACGATGCCAAGGAAAGATCTTGTGTCGAAGGTGACGCTGAGCGCACTTTGTCTTTTATTAAGAGATCAATGGGGCAGGACTATTGTCCAGATCCAATAATCTTTGGCCCCGATACTAAAAGGCAAGTATCTCCTGTAGAAGGCTCCGCATGCATTTTGCATGCATTATTTCAGGCTGCTATAGACGAAGAGACTTCAAGGGGAAACAATGCTCCTACAAAGGCTGTAATTACAATTCCCGCTGGATACACTGCCAAGCAACGATCTTGTACAAAAAAAGCTGCTGAATTGGCTGGTATTGAGGTTGTCGGCTTAATTCATGAACCCACAGCAGCTGCTGTTTCTCATGACATTAAGTCAGGAGAAACTGTTTTAGTGTTTGACCTTGGAGGTGGAACACTTGATGTAAGTATTGTTCGTTACAATGAAGGACAGTATAAGATATTAGGAGTCGCTAGCGATTCAGATATACTTCATCATAATTTGGGTGGAAAAGATTGGGATGAAATCCTTATGAAACTTGCATGCCAAAAACAACAGATTGATGTTTCTAAGTGTTCTCGTTCTCAGAAAGGCTATTTGTTGTTTAATGCTGAAGTATGTAAAAAAAGGTTAACTGGTTCACAAACAGCTAAATTTATTTTCCATGACAACTCTAACGTACTGATTACAAGAAATGAATTTGTAAATAATACGAAGTCTTTGGTAGCCGAATGTATTAAAGTTGTAGAAGCTTGCATCGAAAAAGCAGGCAAAGATGTGGACATAAATCGTTTTATTATGGTAGGCGGTTCTTCAAATATGCCGATGTTGAGAAATGCATTGTCCAAAAAATTCGGCCCAAGATTCGGGAAAGGTAGAGATGATAAAAACTGGATTATTGTTTCTAATTCGGCTGAGACGTCAATTTCAGAAGGTGCTGCAAAATATGCATTTCAACTTGAGAAAGACCCAAATAAAGGGGTTTTGTTCATTGAAGAAATGTCCTCACATTCTTATGGCACTTCTTGTACAATCGATCGTGGAGAAATACGAGAAGAAAGAATTTGTAATCTCATAAAAGCGACGGATCCTATGGTATTTGAGAGCAGGGAGTTCCCTTTTAGTACTAATAACGAAAACCAAAAGGCCGTTACAGTTGATATTTTTGAGACCAATAGTAATGAAGAGACTATACCTATGGACAAATCAAGTAAGCCTATATATTGTCAAACGTATAAATTCGGTAAGAGTGTTCAGAAAGGTACCGATGTAACATTTACAGTAAGTCGAGATAAAGATGGTCTCATTAAGATACAAGTATCCTCTCCTGGTTGTACGACCAAGGAGTTTGAGTATTCAACAATGCAACCTCCAGTTACTCCTGAGATAGAAAAACAAATTCGGAAATCAATTCAATTAATGGATATTGCTGATTCTATCGATAAACAATTATGACAGACAAATATTATAATCTGGAAGACAGCGGGAAAGCTTATAGAGGCCAAAGCACTTCTGCTGACAGAGAGACAAAGACAGGAAAAACATTTACTAAGAAGGGCATGTCAATGAGCTCAAGTCCTATTGAAAGTAAAGTAAAAGAGATTATTATTGAAAATCTTGGTGTGGAAGAATCTGAGGTTACTATGGATGCTTCCTTTACTAATGATCTCGGTGCAGATTCCCTCGATTTAGTTGAGCTTATCATGGAGTTCGAGAAAGAGTTTGGAATCACCATTCCTGATGATCTTGCAGAGAAGATCGCTACTGTAGGCGACGCTGTAGCTTATATTGAAGCAAATAGCTGAAATCATTCATATTAGTACTACCCATTTTAAGCCATTGCCTTATAATGGGTAGTACTATACCTTTTTTATATGAAATGGTTAATCCAACAAGTTATATATTGGAAGTCAATGAATCGATAGCGGATAGACAATGTTTATCTTTTATCCATTCCGCCCAACAACAGACCGAATTGGACCTACAGAGGTTAGATGAAACAATCGAATCTGTAAAAGCATTGAAACCCGATTGCGATGCTATTGATTATTCAATAGCAGCTGGATCTGGCGCTTTATGTGGTTTAATTGACGTGTTCCTTGTTGGTAAACCATTAGAGTCCCCACTTGGTAAGATAACAGACAAGTGGTTTGATAATAGAACTTGTGAATTTGCCAAGAAATGCGGTTGGAAAGGTAACAAGCAGAACCCTGTTAAGTCTGCGATTGTTTTTTTGGAAAGGAAATTTAATGTTCCATACGATCAAAGAGGATGTGGTGATGCTGGCCGTTTAATCTTTAACTTGACACCTACTAATCATCATTTTAAGTCTCTGGGGCATAATCCAACGTTGTTGGGTCTGTTCTTTTCCATTTTGGATCAGTTTACTAATTCTGCCCATTTTATAACTGACGGACAATTAATTGAACTTGTAGATGCTGATGGAGTATTTGAACTTCGAGGGAACAATCATATTGCTAAATTATGGGCGGGTATTACTAATTGGATTGGACACTTGATATCTGATGTGCCTGGATCATCAGGAAGTCAATCAAGAGGAATGGGTATTCCTTCTCCATTTTGGTCGTGGTGTAATTCCATCATTTCTATTAAGCAGAAGTTGGGTATATCAACAAGCCAATTTGATAAAGATTCTTGCGAATTGGCAATACAGCTGTTTAAAGAAGGATTTGATGTTCGATTTCAGACAACTCAGGCAATTCCTGTTTTTATTAATGAACTTGTTGTAAGGCTTTTGTATCTTATCCGGCGACTAGTTCATTATTATGCAAATACACCCAAGGAGAATCGTTCCCTCAAGGCTATGTGGAATGAGTGTAAACCTTATTCTAATCCATCTATTTTGAGGATGCTAACCGTAGCGCATGGTATGTTTTGCATGGTAGATATTGGAGATGCTACCATTAGAGGATTTGCCGCAGGAGGAGGGAACTTCAATCCTGTTGAGTTCTTTCTTCGGGTTAATTTAATTGGCATCGGACGGTTTACCATCTCTTTGTATGGGGAAACCAAGCGCGAGATTAATTTGTATCGAGCAGAGAAAGAAGCATTGCAAGCTTCACGAGAGAAATTAATACTTGAAAATTATATTGAAGGATTAAAAGTTTTAAAAGACAAATATGATGATCAAAAGTATTTGTCGTTCGTCGATGATCTTAAAAATAACAATTACAAAATAGCATTTGATAAAACAGGATCCTTAGCGAAACTTCGGGGGGCGTCGCCATTGGAAACAAAAGAAGATATTGATAACTATTTCAAACAATGATAAAAGATATGAGTAAAGATAAAACCGAGTTAGAGAAATCGATTGATAGAGTAGAATCATTAGTGATGCAAACCAATGCAAAGATAAAGGAACTGGGTGTATATGCTAATGAACTAAATATTGTATTGTCAATAATTCAGAAGCAGTTTGACAAGATTAGAAACGTTCCTAGTGATACAAAACGTAAGTACGAGATATCTAAGAAGGTTCGTCTTGATTGGAAACAACAGGTTGAGAAAATAGAGAATGATTACAAATCTGCAGCACAGGTAAACGTAGGGACTGGTGCTGCTGGTACAGTTGCAGGTGTCGGGCTTGCTGCATTGGGTCCTACTGCAGCTATGAGTATTGCCACAACTTTCGGAGTTGCTTCTACTGGGACTGCTATTTCATCATTAAGTGGCGCTGCCGCAACAAATGCAGCTTTAGCTTGGCTAGGCGGTGGAGCATTGGCGGCGGGAGGTAGTGGTATTGCAGGAGGTACTGCCCTTCTTTCTCTTGCCGGCCCTATCGGATGGTCTATTGCCGCAATTGCCATAGTTAGTAGTGGTATAATGTATTGGAGAGCTAAGTCTGATAAGACGAGATTAGAAAATATTTTTCTGAACATCGCTAAGAGAGATCAAAAGAAGTATGAATTAGCAATTGTTGAGTTTGAAGAGCGTTTTTTGCGTATCAAAGAGGAAAAAGATAAATTGATATCTGCTATTGTTGAGATTGGGTCATTTGGCCTTGATTACCAATCAATGAATGAACAACAGCAATATGCATTAGGCACTTATGTCAATCTTATGTTTGCTTCCACTCAACTCTTGGTTAATCCCATTATTGGATTACAGCCAAATTTCTCAGAGCATGATTTCGATGAATTAATGACAGAAATTGGCCATGAGGAATTGATACGGGATAAAAAAGATATTATCATATACTTAGCAAATCTTTTGTATAAGGTGGAAACTGATTGCAAAGACCGTGAATTGTTTGCTAAGTCATTAAAAAAGAATGAGGATTTTTTAAATGAGATGAATCTTGATAAGAAGGATATAGATTTGAATCTTATTAATTTAGTAAATGAGGCTTTGTCTTTTTTGTATAAAGCTGATTGATTATAAATAGGGATTCAATAAACTAAATTATTAACATTATAAATTATTATTTATGGCAGACAAAACTTTTGGGACTACAGGATCGGAAAATGCTCGACCTGTAGAAGAAATGGTACAGCAAGTTTTCATTTTTAGTGCTGACTACTATGATAAAGATCTATTTATTGAAAAGCAAGTTCACAATTTATCTAGTCGAGGATGGCATATTAAGCAAATAGATACAGTAAATCAAGGAAATACATTAATAATGTCTGTTTTGGCAGAGAAGAAAAAAAGTAAATTTAATTTTGATCGTGAATTTTCAGAGGTCAAAAAAAATCGTTGGTAAGCCTTCGGTAACCCTATGTTGGCATGAATCATTCTCCGAAAAAGATGGATTTTTCGGAGAATAATTCATGGTTTTTGAATGTCGATAGAGAGTTGCCGAATGCTTGCAAGGTCTACTACATGCACTGATATTTACTGATTCCGAACTCGCGTAATTATCAAAATCTAGACAATTGTTTAAATCTTGTATTTAATATGAATTATCTGAATAAAGCAAAGGATTTAGCCAGAATATCTATAGATTCTGTCAATTCGTCAACAAATTCAAGTTGCAAGGAATTGATTTTAGCGATTAGTGCTTCTGTTGATAAAAACTTGAATTATTGCGATGTAGTTTCTATCTCACATTCAGATGAAGTTAAGGCAATAATAAAAAATAAGACGTCAAAAGTAGCTCTTAAAAAAAAGGAGAACCCTGGCAATGACTTATCCCGTAGGGATGAGCCAAAAGAGCTACATCTTTTTTCTTATGATCAACTGAAGAAGGCAGCAAAGTTAAATAATGGTATTTACAGAGGGAAACTATATGGTACTATTGAGACATTCTCTTGTCCAATTAAAGTTAATTGTCCCGATTGCTCCGGATCAGGTATTTGCAACAGATGTGATGGCGAGAAACAGGTTCGCTGCACAGTATGTGATGGAAACTTGGAATGTGTTTCTTGTGATGGTACTGGTAAATATACATGCACAAATTGCGAAGGCGATGGAATATGTCCAGATTGCAATGATGGTTGGGTCGAATGCGAGGATTGCAATGGAGAGGGAACTGTTTGCTGTCCAGAATGTAACGGGGATGGAACTGTTTATTGTCCGGATTGTAACGGAAGTGGAAACTATATAGACGAACCTTGTAATAAATGTGGAGGTAGTGGATATTATAGAGGGGATACAGAATGCCGTGCCTGTGGAGGTACTGGTCGTTATGTTGTAGAATGTAGAAGATGTGATGGTGATGGTACAATAGATTGTGATAATTGCGAAGGCGATGGAACAGTGGATTGTGATAATTGTGATGGTGATGGAGGATGGGATTGTAAGAGTTGTCACGGATCTGGCAAATGCTCACATTGTCGAGGTAAGGGCTTTTTTATATGTAAGGCTTGTGGCGGTTCCGGAGAATGCGGTAAATGTAAAGGTAAAGGTAAAATATGGTGTCCCGATTGTTATGGTAAGGGCAAATGTTTTAATTGCAAAGGAGATAAACTTGTGACTTGTAATAGATGTAATGGAACAGGTAAATATCAGTCATACATTGAATATTCTTTTACTGATGGGGAAACGACCGATGAATTGTTTTCGCTTCCTATTGATAAAAAAGATATTTCTTCAATTAGCGGTGAGCTTTGTTATAAAGATGTCATTTATGATTTTTTTGCAAAAAGAGCAAATATATATAATCCTGATTCAGCCGTGAATTCTTTGAATGGTTCTCATATTGAAATCCTTAAATCATGGTTGTCTTTGGAACACAACTCTTCTTTTAGTAAAGGCATTATAACTAATGACTTCTTGAATACTTATGTTGAAATCTATAAAATTCCTGTTACAAAAGTTGTTTTGAGGCACAAATCAAATAATTTTAGCTTTTGGATTGTGGGCTATAATTTGTCAGTATTTTATGAGAATCTACCAAATTTTGGCTTTTTAGATTGGGTGGCGTATATTTTTCGATAAGGGAGACAACAGGTTATGGCCGCGATGTAAGTATTCGGTAACCCCCGTATTGACATTCAAAGAGGATGAAGCATTCTCCGAAAAAGTTGGTGTTTTCGGAGAAACTTGTACAAGTTTGGAGTTATTTTCAGAGATTCGTCGTGGACGTTCGTAGACGGGTCAGACCAGCCCTCTCTCGTTGAGAGTCGCGGGCAGGAAGTCATACAGTGACTTTGAGTAGTCGCCGTCATATTCGTGTATGTGCTTCAGGAAGTAGCTGGTCCATTTTCGGAAGTCGGCTCATGCTGCCTTACAGCATCCTATCATGGTGTAGATGATTGCTGCATTTTCGGTTGCGTTGTCGTTCTTGCAGAACAGGTAGTTCTTCCTGACGAGCGCTATTTTACTTACACTGCGCAATTCCATATGATGACTACCGAATGTCATTTCTTTAGCTGAGTTCTCAGTTTTCCTCATATAATTAGAAGGCATTCTTGACATTAGTTGAGTTTTCAATGTTATTTAGTTGACTGTGTTGAGACAAGATACTATGCTTTCTATCCATAACAATAAATGCTGAATTCGGGTATCTTATAGGTGTATTTATAGGAGGTAATATTATGCCACGTTGTCCAAAATGTAATAGTACCAAAGTAGAGGAATTATCAGGTACTTTTGACCCCCTTCCAACAATCCGTGATTTAATTCCTTTTTTAGGAAAGAAAAGGTTCATTTGCATAAAATGTGGTCATGTGTTTGAAGCAAATTAGAACAGTATTCTCTGAAAGCCAATATTTTTTGGTTTTCAGAGAATGTTGTATAATGATTATTCAAGCATCTTTCTTATTCCTATTTTTATCTCTAAGATCATTGACAATTTTACATTTATTGATAGAGGACAAACTGATTTCACCTATTTTAGAAATATATTTGGAATTATCAAAATAATTCCGTATTTTTGCGCCATCAAAACGTCAATACCACGAAGATATGGAAAACGGTACAACAGTATGGCATGAACTGACAACCGAAGAAATTGACCAAAACCTCGAACAGTACCTCCGTTATCTTAAGGAAGGGAAGAAGGAGGGAGGAGATCCTTACGTCAAGACCATTCAGGCATTGACGGAGCGTGTACTTCGCCTGGTCGAAGAGATAGCTACACGCCCCTTGCCGCGCGACGAAGAAGAGCTGGACGAACGCTCCAGAAACGTCCGCTTGCTCGCCGCATGGCTGTTTGTTGATAGGGAGCACAAATATACCCACAAAGTATTCTTGGCCATGCTAGGCGAACTCCGTATGCTTGTGCCGAAGTTTTCCGACGACCTGTTACGCACAGCGATGGGCGTCCTCCTCCACGAGGGAATCAAGAGCCTGGATGTATCTTGGAACGACATCTTCACCTTCCATAAAGAGATTTTCACCTACAGGATCTCCCACAACGTCAAGTTCACTACCCTCAGCACCCAATCTCGCTTGTGGAATGACTGTGGAGCCGCATACTTGGGCGAAGAAGGCCTCTGGCTGCTGCCCACACCCGAAAGGAAGGAACTCAAGGCTATTGGCGAAACCGCCGCCTGCATCGACACAGCATACGGCATCCGCGTCCTGCCCTTCGGCAAAGAGAAAATCAAAAAAAAACAGCAGGACGACATCCTCGCCATCGACCAGTTTGCCCGTTCCTTCATCGCCGAGATGAAGCGGAACGACATATTGAAGGCATCCAAGAAAAGGCTGAGTTATAAGATAGAGGAGGAGGTGACGGTGCGTCTGGTCAAAAATAAGGATGGCCAAATGATTGTCGAGACCACCGATCCCGCCTACCATTATCTGCAGGGTCCGGTCGTATTCGGCATGAAGAGCCTGTTGTACTACTTCCCCGAGATGTTCTCCAAAACCCTGAAGGCAGGCGCCGTCTTCCCCGCCCAAGTGATGGGGCTTTCCGAACCGTCTTTCACCATCGACAAGACCTTCGTCGATTTCATTGTCGATGACTGTGTTCTGCATTGCATGTACCAGGAGTATCTCTCCCTGCTCATCGACACCAGTCAGCGCGAATACGTCTGGCTCACTGAAGAAGGCATCCCCGTCTATACCCCTCAGGATCCCGCCTATACAAGGGGAGAATTCGCCATCGTTCAAATCAACGAGTGCTGCACAGGCAGGTATCTTGGGAAGATTAACGGAACGATAGTGCGCCGCTCCGCCGAACGATTCATCGAAGCCAATGTGCGACGCAGCTGCATCGAGGATTTCTGTTATGATTCCGACAAGACAGCCGACAAAGGAGAAGAGGAGAACACCGTCATCGACCTCGATCCACAGATACTGCAGTTGCTCACCCGTCAGCTGTTCGCCCATCAGAAGCACCTGATGAAGCCCCTCGACAGGACCCGCATCCTCGCCGTCGCCCGCATCCTTGCCGAGATGCTGCGCGACAACGACGCAGCCGAGTACATCGAATTTGCCAACGACTACCTTCGCGCCCTCATCCTATTCGCCAGGAACGAGAACGTCCGTCAGGTCAACCTCAAGATCCCCGAAAGCTATGAGACCTCCATGCCCGCATTGCTGCGCAAGGAGATCGTCCAGCTCCTGCAGCAGTGGGGAAAAGGGGGAGACGACGAATTCCTTTCGCGGAAGAGAATCGAATTCGCCCAATCCGTCCCCGTGCTCTCACGCATAGCCCAGATTATCCAGACTGCCAATACCATGCGAGAGATTGTGGCTGGAGCCTCGATCAACGTACTCAAGCGCGAAGTCATCAAGATGCTACAGATAGAGACCGATGACGATAGCGACCTTGAAAGCGAGAACGGCATCTATCTCGGCGTCGAAAGCGGCAGTGTCGAATTTAAGGAGTCTGTCGTCTTCCCACCCGACAACGATGGGCGGCCCAACAAGGAAAAGCAGCTCCGCAACGTTTTGCGTGGCGTCTGCGCCTTCCTCAATTCCGAGATAGGTGGCACCCTCTATCTCGGCGTGTCCGACCAGGGGTATGTCAAGGGCGTACAACGCGACCTCGATGCACTCAAGATCAGCAGTCTTGACACCTACATGCGCCTGTACATCCAGGATCCCGCCAAGGAGCTCCTTGGGCTCGACGCCATCGCCTGTATGCGATTCGAACTGCTCTACGAC
>JAEEGL010178907.1_pt1 | contig 22245 bp, 19 predicted proteins | sample 9134231 | NCBI WGS metagenome assembly JAEEGL01 (sample SAMN16246548, study PRJNA631951) | gut metagenome | biome: gut microbiome; feature: rumen; material: fiber-attached | host: Bos | place: Iran: Karaj | collected 2018-10 | reverse complement strand
TTCGAAAGCTTTTGAAACAGGGCTCGAGATCCATCGAATGGTCACACTTCTCGATGGAATGGAAGGAACAGACTGCGACGAAGTCATTGACGTGACCGATGCCGTCGAACGCGAAACGCCTGACCGGATCGTCTCCGACACGGGTGAACTCTGGCGGGATCTGAAGAACAAATTCGGAGCCGTGGATACGCCCCGAACGAAGATCCTGTACGGAAAACTCGCAAAGATCAATCAGGGCGTTTCCCCGAAGCCGGGCACGGAAGTCACGGGCATGAAGGTGGAAAGCTACACCGATTTCGCGGTGGTCGCCCTCTCCTCCTTAAACGACACGCCGATCGAAAGTTCAGACAACATGCTGCTCAGCGCGATCGGCCGTGCACGGAACACAGAATCACAGTTTGACGGAGAGAAACTCATCGATTACGGTCATGCGCCGATCATTTCCGAGGCGATCCATGCGAGGATCACGTTGAAAACCGACCGGAAAGATCTCAGAGTCTGGGGCATCAACGCCGAAGGATATTACGTTGGCGTCGTCCCGTCGAAGTTTGAGGACGGGAAAATGATCTTCACGATCGGAGAACAGTTCCCCTGTCTGTATTATCTGATCAATGCGGAATAAAAACGGCCAATGTCAGGAGCGTAAGGAGTTCAGATTCTTGTCTTTTTCGAAAAAGGCTTTTTCCAAAACCGCATATTCTGCGTCGTTCAATACTTCACGGCATTTTGGCTCGAAAGATCGTGTCACACGGAAGCACTCTTCCGTCGTTCTGCAGGGATAGTCAGGACAGGAGGCGCAGGTCGTGACTCCTTTTTCTGCACAGCATTTTTTGATACCGTATCTGCACGGGTTGTCGATCTGACAGCCCGTGCATGATATTTCATTGACAGACGCCAAATGATCCTTGTAGCCGATTTTCTGCCAAAGTTCAGCGATATGAAGTAACTCTTCCTCTGTCTTTTCATAAGGAGATGCCACGTATCGCGGGCAGGCGGAACAGTCGTTTCCGCAGGAAGCGATCACCGGCCCGCGGAATGCCTTCAGCGTATAAGTCGGTCCCCAGTGTTTCAATACGCTTACGTACGAGAAGCCGGCGAGCAGCAGGGCTTCTTTTTCATGACTGACGGTCAACGGGGTATCGAAATGATAGAATGCATCGTCGAAAATGCCCTGTTCCTCCCTCAGCCGAACGAATTCATCACGCCGGGACTGTTCTTCTTCGTCGGAAGCCGCGAAGTAATCGGTCAGGATCAGAAAGCCGCCGGGTTTCAACGCTTTTCTCACCTTCTCATACAAAGGGATCTTTTGTTCTTTTGTGAAATGATGCAGCGACTCGACCGATACCGCGGCGTCAAAGAAGTCTTCGCCTAACGGCACGTCAAAATAGGAGCCTTCGATGAGAGTCAATGACTTTTCGGGGAACTTATCGCGGAGACGCGCCAGCATCCGGGGGGAAAGGTCGATGCCGGTAACGATAGCCGCAGGCGCGGCCTCATAATAATTATCCAATTCAAGACCGGTGCCGCATCCCAAATCCAGGATGGCTGCACCGGTGTTCTGCGGAAGACAGTGTGCGGTAAACGGATAGAATTCCGTGGCAGAATCAATGCACGTCAGTTGGTGCTGCTCATAGCCCTCCAGCCGTGTTTCAAAAAAGTCTTTCATCCGCTCAAGCATGTGTGATCGCCTGGAACATATAGGCATCTCCTGCCGTTTCCTCGAAGAATCTGCCGCGCACGAACAAATGCGTGTCTTCTTCATAAACCTCGGTTCTGCCCCATCCTTCGGTATTCCGCGGGGTAAAATTCAGAACGACGTTCTTCACGTCTTTACCGAACGCCGCAATCACCTGATCTAAATCGCCTTTTCCGATCACGGTATGGAGGATCAGCGTGTCGTCTTCTGTTTCCGCGATCGCATAACTATCGCATCCGGGAATATAAAACGCGTTCTCCTGCATGAACTGCGACAGGTAGAACATATACAGACCGGAATTGGAAACCATGTACAGCCTGCTGTTCTGCTCGGTCTCGTTCAGTATCCGGACCATTTTGTCCCAATCGCTTTTCATTTTCATCGGGACCGGAACGGCCGTTTTCCTTGTATCCGGGTTCACGGGTTTGCTGTATTGGTATTCTTTCTTTTCAATGAACCCGAACCTGGGATAAAATCCCGTGACCGAATCATTGGCATACAGGTAGATCCCGTCTGTTTTTCCTTCGTAATCGAAAAGGATCTGTTCCATCAATGCTTTGGAATAGCCCTTGCCCCGGTGATCGGGATCCGTCATGACCGTTCCGAGTTGGATGAGGTGCACGATCCTGCCGCCGTAATACATATCGCATCTGTTCACTGATACGTTCGAAACGACTTTGCCGTCGATCACGACGGAATACGGGACGTAGTTGTCCGTCCAGAATCCGTTTTGATACCAGCCCTCGAAATTCAATCCGCCGAAGACCTTTCCCGCGAGATCGTTCAATGATTTTCTTAAAAGATCATTGCTTTGGTAGCCGTGAATGATTTCCGATTTCATTAATTCCTGATCCGTGCTTACATCTTTTCGGGCGCCGTAAAGCCGAGCAGACCGATGCAGGTCTCCAGAACTCGCTTCACGAGTGCGAGAAGCCCGATCAGACTCTTCTTCTTGTCTTCATCGGTTTCCTTTAAGATCGGCGTGTCGTGATAGAAACTGCTGAAAGCATCCGAGAGTTCATGAATATACTGACAGATCCTGTGCGGCGCAAGGTCTTCGTACGCAGCGTCCATCATGTCGGAAAAACCGGCAAGCTTCAATAACAGCGCCTTCATCCCCGGAGCATCGAGCGGCAGGAAATCCGTCGAAAAGGCATCCGACCCACAGCCTCCGGCTTTCGAGAGGATCGATTTGATCCGGACGATGTTGTAAAGTACGTAAGGTCCTGTGTTTCCTTCAAAAGAAGCGAACCGGTCGATGTCGAAATTGTAGTCTTTCCGCGCCTGATTCGAAAGATCGCCGTATTTGATCGCGGAGAGCGCCACCTGGCTCACGATCTCATCCGACAATTCGGATTCCTCGTAACGGTCGCGCATTTTTTCCCGGACCGCATCTTCGATTTCCTGAATCAGCGTTTCGAGGCGCATCACGCCGCCGGTGCGTGTCTTGAACGGCTTTCCGTCCTTTCCGTTCATCGTTCCGTAGCCGATATGCTTCAGAACGGTCTCCTCTTTCACGATGCCGGTCTTTTTTGCGACGCGGAACACCTGCGTGAAATGCAGTTCCTGACGCTTGTCCGTAATGTAGATCAATTCATCCGGCTGCCAGTTCCGCATCCGCATGATCAGCGTTGCAAGGTCCGTCGTCTGATAGAGGGCCGCGCCGTCGGATTTTAAGATGATGCACGGCGGGATCTCCCGCGTGTCGCTCTCTTCCGCCACGTCCACGATGAGCGCGCCTTCCGACATCCTGGCAAGTCCGGTTTCTTTCACGATGCCGACGACTTCCGGCACGTACGGACCCGCGTCCGATTCTCCGCACCAGAGATCGAAATGCACGTCCAGACGGTCGTACAGTTTCTTTTCGTCTGCAATGCTGAGGTGCATGATGTGCTTCCAGAGCGCAAGCGTGGCGGGGTCGCGGTGCTGAAGTCTGTAGGTGGCTTCGTGAGCGCGTGCCAAAAACGCCTCGTCTGTCTTGCTCCTTGAGGATGCCGCAGGATAGATCTCTTCAAGTTCCGTCAAAGTGAACGGCGCTTCTTCGGGGTATTCCCCTTTGAACCCGGGATCGAAATACGGAAGATCCGGCTTTCTGTCCTTCAGTTCCTCAATGATGAGACCGAACTGCAGGCCCCAGTCGCCGAGATGGATGTCGCCGATGACGTCATTGCCCATGAATAGCAGGATCCGCTTGATCGATTCGCCGATGATCGCGCTCAGAAGATGTCCGATGTGCAGAGGCTTTGCGACGTTCGGTCCGCCGTAATCCACGATGATTTTCTTCGGCTTCGTCTCAACGTTGGCGCCAAACGACGCTGCAGTGCTCATGGAAGCCGCAAAACGGGCCAAAAACGACGGAGAAACGTCCAGGTTAATGAATCCCGGCATCACGGCTTCGGCCTTGGAAAACACGCCGTTTTCCTTCAAATACGGGATGACCTTCTCAGCGATCGAAATCGGCGAGGCATGGAGGACTTTTGCAAGAGCCATGGCGGCGTTGCACTGATATTCCGCGAGGTCGGGCCGGTTGGAAACGGTGACTTTTGCATATTCCGGATCCAGCCCGGCTTTTTCAAATCCTTCTTTCAGCGCTTCATTCAGCGCGTTCAACAGATTCATTTGGTTTTCTCCTGTCTGTGGGTGTACGATAAAGCGTGCAGCTTAATAATGCTTGCTCCAGGTCTTTCTGGAGAACAAAAGCAAAAGCGGAAGCAGTTCGAGCCTGCCCGCGATCATATCGAAAGTCAGCACGAGTTTCGAGAAAATCGAAAAACCGCTGTAGTTGCCTGTCGGACCGACGATGGAAAGACCGGGACCGATGTTGTTCAGCGTCGCTGCGACGGAACTGAAATTGGTCGTGAAATCGAACCCGTCGATGGACACGAGCAGGACCGAAAATGCGAAGATCGCCACGTAAAGGATCAGATAATGATTGACTGAACGCAGCGTCTGGGCGTCGACGGTCTTCCGATTCAGTTTTACGGCTCGTACCGCATTCGGATGCACCAGAAGATGAAGTTCGTTCTTCGCTTCCTTGAATAACAGAATGACTCTGGATACCTTGAAACCGCCGCCCGTGGAGCCGGCGCAGGCGCCGATGCACATCACCATGACCAGAATGGTTCTGGCATATTCCGGCCACTGATGGAAGTCCAACGTGGAAAAACCGGTCGTGGAAATGATCGAGGCGAGGGTGAAGGACGCGTGGTGCAGACTGTAGAAGAAGCCTCCCTCTTTTCCCTGTCCCGGAGTTAACATGACACCGATCGTGAGCAACAGCGTGGAAACGACGATGATGCCGACGTAAACGAATACCTCTTCGATCGTAAAGGCTTCCTTCCACTTTTTCCTCACCATCAGATAGTAGGCGTTGAAATTCACGCCGAACAGGATCATCCATACCGTGATCAGCACCTGACTGACGGTGTTGTAATGCAGCATTCCTTCGTTCCGTACCGTGAATCCGCCGGTGCCGGCAGTGCCGAAGCCGATGCAGATCGCATCGAATATCGGCATACCGGAAGCAAAGTAACTTAGGATCGCAAGCGTCGTCATGCCGAAATAGATCAAGTAGAGGATCAGCGCCGTCTCCCGCACTCTCGGCACGAGTTTCGAGACGGACGGCCCCGGAGACTCCGCTTTCATGATCTGCATCTTGTCGCCGCCGCCCTGAGGAACGATGGCCAGGATGAGCACGAGCACTCCCATGCCGCCGATCCAGTGCGTGAAGCTTCTCCAGAAAAGAAGCCCTTTTCCGATCGCTTCGACTTCGGACAGGATCGAAGAACCGGTCGTTGTGAAGCCGGAAGCGGTTTCAAACAGCGCATCTACGTAGTTCGGGATCCTTCCGGACAGGAAAAACGGCAATGCGCCGACCAGGGACAGAATCAGCCAGCCGAGTGCGGTGAGCACGAAACCTTCCTTGGCAAAGAAATGACCGGAGCGGAGTTTCTTCCGGATGAGCAGGACCCCGGGAACCGCAGAAATGCCCATGGATAAGAGGAACCAGGGCCAGACGTCGTTTTCCCCGGCGATCACAGAAATGATGCAGGGAACGATCATGGATGCGGCTTCGATCAGGAGTACCCAGCCCAGGAAATAAACAACGATCTTTTTGTTCATCTTCCTCACTCCAGAATGTCGACGAGATCACGGATCTTACGGTCGGCAAGCGTGACGATCACGACGTGGTCCCCGACTCTCATCTCCGCAGCGCCGTCGGGGCGGATCAGCTGATGATCTCGAATAATAGCCGCAACGAGCACGCCGCTCTTCGTCTTCAGATCCTTTAAGGGGATCCCGGTGATGACGGATTCCGAATTGATCTCGTATTCCTGTGCTTCGACTCTTCCGCCGGCCACTTTGTACAGTGCCTCGATATTGAAGTCGTGCGAGCCCGCAAGACCTCGTGCGAACCGGACGATTGCATTTGAAGCGATCAGGTTCGGACAGACGATGGAACCCAGACTCAAGCCCGAAGGGATCTCCGCAGGATTCATGTGATTCACCTTCGTGATGAGCCGAGCGTCCGTCAGTTCATCGACCACGAGTCCGAGAATGATGTTCTCTTCGTCGATCCCTGTCAGGGAAAGGAAGAAATCGGTATTAGCCACACCCTCTTCAATGAGCGTGCTCTTCTTGGAGCCGTCTGCATTGATGACGATCACGTTCGGAAATCGATCGGCAATGATATTGCAGGTCGCGGGATTGATCTCAACGACCTTCATGCTGATTTTCTTTTTCAATGTTTCGAGGAGTTCGGCCACGTAATAGGCGATCTTTCCGCCGCCGACCATGAACACGGAGTTCACGGGCAGTTTTTCGAGCTTGCATTCTCTCGCAAATGCAAGGGATTCCGCGGGCTTGGCGATAAACGAGATCTGGTCTCCCGCTTCGAGAACGGTATTGCCGGAGGGAATGACGACTTCCTTGCCGCGTTCCAGAATGCAGATCAGAACTTTCGCGGAGACTTTTCTCGTAAGGTCCTTCAATGCAGTGTTCACGACGGGCGAATCCGGCGAGATCTTCATCTTGACCATGTCGATCCGTCCCCGATAGAACGATTCGATCTCAAGCGCCGACGGGAACCGGAGCAGTCTCACGATTTCACGGGCGCACATCTTTTCGGGATTGATCACGTAGGAAAGACCGAGTTCCTGCTTGAGGTACTCGATCTCGTTTTCGTACTCCGCGTTCCGAATGCGGGCCACGGTATAGCAGTGACCCTCTTTTTTGGCAATGAGACAGCAAAGCATGTTCACTTCATCGGATCCGGTCACCGCGATCAGAATGTCGGCGGTTTCAACGCCCGCCTCCTTCTGTACGTCCAGCATGGCACCGTTTCCGGTCACGCCGATGATGTCAAGACTGAGCGCCAGCGAGGAAACGGCTTTCTCATTCCGGTCCACGATGGTGATGTTATGTCCTTCGCTGTTCAGTTGTTCTGCGAGGCTTGCGCCGATTTTGCCGCAGCCTATGATGATGATGTTCATTTCGAATCCAGTTTTTTCAATTCATTCTTTTCGGCGACGATCAGCATTTCCGAATCCTTGGAAAGCATGGTATCGCCTGAAATGTGTACGAACGAGCCGCCCTTGTCGCGAATGGCGACCACGTTGATCCCTTCTTCTTTTCTGAGATTCAGGTCACGGAGCGTCTTTCCGATCCAGGAATGCTTCGGATACATTTCAACGAGCGACAAATGGTCTCCGAAATCATAATAATCCAGAAACGTGTCGGAAAGCAGGCTTTTCGCGGTCCGGTAGGCAGCGTCCTCTTCCGGGAAGATGATCTCGTCCGCTCCGACCTTCAGGAGAATGTCTCCCATCCGTTTCGACGAAGCCTTGGCAATGATCTTCGGCACGCCGAGTTCTTTCGATACCATGGCAGCCATGATGCTGGACTCCAGATTCTCTCCCATCGCGATGATGACGGTATCGATGGAGCTCAGTCCCATGGACCGAAGGGAATCTTCATTGGACAGATCGGCGATCACCGCGTTGGCAGCGGTGTGCTGAAACTGATTCACGGTTTCGGGGATCCGGTCCGCGACGAGCACGTCCGCATCTCCGTCAATGAGAGCCATAGCCACTTTTTTCCCAAACCGCCCGAGGCCGAGCACTGCATAGGATTTTGCCATAAACACCTCCGTCAGCCGACAAAGAAATTACCGTCAGCGTGTGTGATACGCTTCGTTTTGGACAAACCGGCGCTGAAAAAGAGCGCCATGGAAATCGGACCGATCCGTCCGAAGAACATACAGATTATAATGATGATCCTGCCGATCACGTTCAGGGTCGGGGTCACCGCCCTCGACAGACCGACCGTCGCGGTAGCGCTCGTGATCTCATACAGCGCATCCAGACCGGAAAGACCGTTCGTCGCGGCGAGCAGCACGGAAAACACGAGCGTGACGGCAAGACTCACCGATACGATGGCCGTCGCTTTTCGGATCAGAGTTTCCGGAACGCTTCTGCGAAACGCAAGCGTCTCTTTGCGGTCCAGAATGAATGAGATCACGTTCAGGAACAAAAGCGCGACAGTAACGGTTTTCACGCCGCCTGCAGTACCGATCGGAGAACCGCCGATGAACATGAAGACAAGGCCCAAAATGCCGGTGCCGTGCGTCAGGGATTCCTGCGGGATCGTAGCAAAACCTGCCGTTCTGAAAGTCACGGACTGGAACAGAGAGTTCAGCACTTTCTCACCGAAAGACATCGAACCGAGCGTTTCCGGATTCCTGAATTCCATGAAAAAGACCGCAACGGCACCGCCGAAAATGAGCACTGCCGTCATGACGAGCACGACTTTCGTGTGTTCGGAAAGACGTGAGAACAAACGGAAGAACGGACGGCGGTTTTTCGCCGTATCCAGGAGATTCGTCGAAAGATCGAACCAGACGACGTAACCGAGACCTCCGGTCACGATGAGGCAGATCGTCACGATGAGGACGAGCGGATTTCCCTGAAACGCGGCCAGACTGTTCGGCCCGATGATGTCGAGACCGGCATTGCAGAATGCCGAAATCGAGGTGAAGAGAGAGATCCAGATGCCTTTGACGCCGAATTCGGGAATGAAGGCCGGCAGGTACAGCAAAGTACCGAGTCCTTCGACGATGAACACGCCGCGGATCACGCGAAGCAGGAATCTGACCAGGCCGGAACCCGTGTTCAGATTAAAAGCGTCGCGAAGCAGCAGACCTTCCCGGAAGGAAAACTTCTTTTTCAACGCAAGAATGACCGCGCTCGCCACGGCAATGATCCCGAGCCCCCCGAACTGGATGAGAAACAGGATCACGACCTGGCCGAACACGGTCCAGTGAGAATAAGTGTCGACGACCACGAGCCCTGTCACGCAGGTGCTGGTCGTGGAAGTGAACAAAGCGGTCAGAAAATCCGTTTTCTCGCCGGAAGCGGTCGAAAAAGGAAGCATAAGAAGACCGGTCCCGATGAGGATCAGCATCAGGAACCCTAACGGGATCATCTTCTCGGAAGATATTTTGAAATGTTTCTCGTCTCTATGCTTCACGGTCTTAACCTGATAACGATAATGCACCCTCTGTACGGAGAGTGCATCATCGAAATGACCGGGATCAAGGATTATTTACCCATCTGTTTTGCAACTTCAGCGGCGAAATCCTCTTCCTTCTTCTGCAGGCCTTCGCCGGTCTCAAAGCGGATGAACGCAGTGACACAGGCGTTGGCTCCGGCCTTCTTCGCCGTCTCGGCGATGTAGGATGAAACGGACTGCTTTCCGTCTTCGGCCTTTACGTAGACCTGATCCATGAGGCAGATCTCCTTGAGTTCCTTGTTGATACGGCCTTTGATCATGCCCATCTTCACTTGTTCGGGCTTCGCGGCTTCCTTCGGATCGTTTTCGATCTGAGCCTTCAAGATCTCGGTTTCCTTTTCAATGAACTCTGCGGGCACTTCCTTGTTCGAGCAGAACTGCGGCTTCAACGCTGCGATCTGCATGGCAATGTTCTTGCCCATTTCCTTGATCTCGTCGTTCACGACGTCAGACTCGACCTTCACGAGCACGCCGATCTTACCGCCGGCATGGATGTAGGAAGCGATGCAGCCGTTTTCGACTTCGATCTTCTGGAAGCGGCGGATGTGCATGTTCTCGCCGATCTTCGCGATCATGGAGGAAAGCTTCTCCTGCACCGTCATCGTCGGATCCAGCGCCCATTTTTCGGCAAGGAACGCATCGATGTCGGCAGCCCCGGTCGTAAGCGCCTGAGCGGCGACTTCCGCGCAGTAGCTGCGGAACACTTCGTTCTTCGCAACGAAATCAGTCTCGGAGTTCACTTCCACGGTGACCGCTTTCTTTCCGTCTTCGGAGACCGCATTGGTCACGATGCCTTCGGCAGCGATGCGGCCGGCTTTCTTCTCGAGGGCAGCCAGACCTTTTTCACGAAGGAAATCAACGGCCTTGTCCATATCTCCGTCCGTCGCCGTCAGGGCCTTCTTGCAGTCCATCATGCCGGCGCCGGTCATTTCACGTAAATCTTTTACCATTGCAGCTGTAATAGTTGCCATAGGATACCTCCCTCTCACGTCAATGATTATTCTTCGGTGGTCTTCTCTTCTTCAGCGGTTTCTTCAACGGCTTCCGTCGCTTCTTCTTCCGCTTCTTCGGTCTTCTCCGGAGCGTCGGTCAGGATCTCTCCCTGCTTCGCTTCGACGACCGCGTTCGCCATCGCATCGACGATGAGCTTCACGGCACGGATCGCGTCGTCATTGCCGGGGATCACGTAATCAAGTTCTTCCGGATCACAGTTCGTGTCGCACATTCCGACGAGGGTGATGCCGAGGGAACGGGCTTCCTGCACGCAGATCTTTTCCTTTTTCGGGTCGACGACGAAGATCGCGTCGGGGAGCTTTCTCATTTCCTTGATGCCGCCGATGTTCTTCTCCAGCTTTTCCCATTCCTTGCGGATCTGGATGACTTCCTTTTTCGGAAGCACTTCGAACGTGCCGTCTTCGGCCATGCGCTCGATGTTGCGGAGTCTCTGAATCCGGGACTGGATCGTCCGGAAGTTCGTCAGCATGCCGCCGAGCCAGCGCTGATTGACATAGTACATGCCGCACTTTTCAGCAGCTTCCCTGATCGCTTCCTGCGCCTGCTTCTTCGTTCCGACGAACAGAACGGTGCCGCCCTGCTGGGCAATGTCCGCGATCGCCTTGTACGCCGTGTCTACCATATAGACCGACTTCTGAAGGTCGATGATGTGGATACCGTTTCTTTCGGTGTAGATGTAGGGAGCCATCTTCGGGTTCCAGCTACGTGTTCTGTGTCCGAAATGGACACCTGCTTCGAGCAACTGTTTCATTGAAATAACAGCCATCTTCTTGTTCTCCTTTTTTTTGGTTTTTCTTTCGCGCTCTTCGCCCGGCACTCAAGACCTTTCGGCACCGATAAGCACCGTCGGAAACGCGTGTTTTTATCGTGAACCGGCTTTCCGCCGATATCAACCTGAAAAATATATCACACTTCTTAATGAAATGCAAGCGGTTTTTATTCGTCTTCTTCCGGATCGGCAATCACCGTCAGTTTCTCTTCCGGATCCCATCCGATCGTCGTCTGCAGGAAAGCGGAAATCTTCTCTTTATAAGCCTTCGGATCGATGTCGCAGGACTGTGCGTGTTTTGCTCCGGGCATCAGCATGAAATCCTTGATGCCGGAAGCGGCCTCAAAGCAGCGTTCCATCATGAACGGCGGAACGAAATCGTCTTCTTCTCCGTGAATGAACAGGATCGGACGCGTGTTCTTTTCGAGTTGTTTCACTGCGGAAGCGCTGTACAGCCAATGTTTATTCAGAACAAGCGAGATCACGCTGCAGAAAAACAGCACAGGCTTCGCAAGGAACTTGACCTGGGCCGGGAACATATACTCAAACTGTTCCATGGCTCCGGCATACCCGCAGTCTTCCACGATCGCCTTGACTTCGCCCGGGAGGTCCTTTTCGCCGCTTGCCATCATGACCGTCGCGCCGCCCATCGAAACGCCGGTGAGCAGGATCTCGGAATCCGGACCGAACATCCGGACCATTTTCCGGCACCATCTGACGGCGTCCAGCCGGTCGAGCCAACCGAAACCGATGAGTTTGCCTTCGGAACGTCTGTGTCCGCGGCAGTCCGGGATCAGTACGTGATAGCCGCGTTCGTGATAGAACTGGATCATGCCGCCGAAATCCCACAGGCTCGAGGAATGATAGCCGTGGATCGCGACGACGATCTTCTTTCCCTTCGTGCTTCCGGGAATGAGCGTCGCATATAGCTTCAGTCCGTCGAACGAAGTCGTATGAAGTTCTTCATGCTCGTGCTCATTGACGTATTTTTCTGTCTCTTCCGCGAGTGAGATCCTGACGCGTTCCGCGGCGTTCGTCGTGTCGCTCTCCATATGTCCTCCGAGAAGAAACTTCCCGTAGGCCGGGATCTCACGTGAATAGGCGACGAAATACATCAGGAACGACGCCGTGATGAGAAGCACCAGAGCCAGTCCGAGCAGGATCCCGAGGATCAGGAAAATGATTTGCAAAGCGTTCATAAACACCTCCGCAAGGGGAAAGCCCCCGCTTGATATAATATGGTCACGATCCCGAAAGACCGGTGTAAATCTTTATTTCACAAGTATATCCATAACGTGGCAGGAAGCGCCCGTCATGTCGCTCCTCTTCGCCACGGAGATCACGTATTTCAGATACAATAAAAACGTGGGCTCATCCATTTCAGACACGGTCTTCCGCATATAATGCGTCGGTCCGTCCTGGGCGATCCGGCTTCGGAGTTTCAGACCGCAGGAAGCGTTATAGCGGTCGAGATCCTCCGTCCTGTCGTAGGAAAACAGGTCCTTCTTTTCGTTCAGCACGTGAAATGCTTCGTCCAGCTTTCCGGAATAATACGAATTCTCTGCATTGTTTTCCATGAAACCGAACTTCACGACTGCGAAATCATTCATGATGTAGGAAACGAACAGTTTTCCGTCCGGCTTCAGAACGCGTTTCGCTTCGGAAAGCGCCTGCACTTTCTCCGCTTCGGAAAACAGATGATACATCGGTCCGAAAAGCAGGACGACGTCGTAAGCATCGGACGGATTTTTCTTTAAATTCAGGGCATTGCCGATCTCTGCATTCAGGGTTACGCCCTGACGATCCGCTTTCTGCTTCAGAATACCGACGTTATACGGCGTTAAGTCGACGGCTTTGACGAGATGACCTTCTGCAGCTAACGGGATCGAATACCGGCCCGTTCCGGCGCCGACGTCGAGGATCCTCAAACCTTTCCTGTCACCGATCTCCTCTTTGAGAAAGTGCATGGTCACGAGGAACTCGACCCTGCCGTACGGGGAGATCAGCCGCTTTTCTTCATTGTATTTTCCGTAAAACTCAACGATTTCGTCCATGTTCACTTATGGTACGGCTCATTTTTCAATATCCGGAACGACCGGTAGATCTGCTCGAGCAGGATCACCCGAACGAGCTGGTGCGGAAAAGTGAGCTGAGAAAACGACCACCGTTCGTCTGCACGTTTCAGAACTTCATCGGAAAGACCGAGCGAGCCGCCGATCACGAAGACGAGGTCGGACTGCCCGTTATTCATGAACTTTCCGAGTCTCTCTGCCATCTTCTCACTCGAAAAACTCTCGCCCAGGATCGCAAGGGCAATGACACGGTCTTTCTCCCGGATGGCGGATAGGATCCGCATTCCTTCCTTTTCCTTGATCAGCGTTCGTTCCTTCTCTCCTGCGTTTTCAGCGCATTTTTCGTCTTCGAGTTCAATGATCCGGACAGATGCATACCGGGACAGCCGCTTTTCGTATTCCCTGACCGCAGCCTTCAGATAGTCTTCTTTCAGTTTTCCGACCGCGAGGATGGAAATGTTCATTTTTTCAGATCCTTCACTTCGACGGTCCTTCCGTCGGGGTATTCGATCGTGATGTTTTCGAGTCCTGCACGGAGGTTTTTCCGGAATTCCAGGAGAAAGACTTTGCGGAGTTCGGCCTGCTCGGCCTTCTCTTCTTCCGTCAAGCCTTCGGCTTTTGATTTTCTTGCCAGTTCATTGATCCTCCGGATCAGTTCTTCATCCATGAATCAGACTCCTTATTTTTTCAATGATTTCGCCGGCCGATCGAAGTCCGTCTGCGGCGCTCGAAACGATCCCGCCCGCATATCCTGCGCCTTCGCCCGCCGGATAAACGCCAGGAAAACCGGCGGCTTCTCCACTCGCGTTCCGTACGATCCTGACGGGAGACGACGTTCTCGATTCCACTGCGGAAAGCAGGATGTCCGGATCGTCGAATCCGGGAATGCTCTTCCCGAACGTAGGGATCGCGGTTTTCAATGACTCCGAGAGATAGTCCGGAAATACCTCGTTCAAATCTCCGAAAGAGAAAGCGCCTTTGGTTTCCGGCCGTATCTTTCCGAACGAAACGCTTTTCTTTCCCAGTACAAAATCCTGAAACCGCTGGACCGGTATCTTTCCGCCGCCGGCCCGGTAGGCCTTCTCTTCCAATGCACGCTGAAAGCGGACGCCTGAAAGCGGATCACCGTCGGGAAAATCTTCCGGCCTGACCTGCACTACGATGGCGGAATTGGCATTCACTCCGTCCCGGTTCCGGTAACTCATGCCGTTGACGGTGAGTCTTCCCGGCTCACTCGACGCATTGACGACGTATCCGCCGGGACACATGCAGAAGGAATACACGCCGCGCTCTTCGGTTCCTTTTCCCGTGAGTTTATAGGAGGCCGGAGGCAGTTGTTCCCAGGCGTCGCCGTACTGATTCCTTGAAATGTTTTCCTGAAGATGCTCTACCCTGACGCCGACGGCGAAAGGTTTTTGTTCGAGCGTGAAGCCGCGCCTTTGAAGCATTTCAAACGTATCCCGTGCGGAATGTCCGACAGAAAGGATCAGAAACCGGTATTGCTCCGTCTCCGTCCCGTTGATCGTAAGGCGCACGCCTTCGTTGACTCTCTCGACGTCCGTCAATTTGCTCCGGAACCGTATCAAGCCGCCAAACGAAAGGATCTCTTCCCGCATCCGTTTCACGATGCCGATGAGCACGTCCGTCCCGACGTGCGGTTTCGCATCATAGAGCACGTCCTCCGGGGCGCCGAATTCATAGAAGAGACGGAACACGTCGGCGTTCAGGCCGTGATGCGTCCCGGTGTTCAGCTTGCCGTCAGAAAACGTACCGGCACCGCCCTCTCCGAATTGGACGTTCGACTCGGGATCCAGGTCTCCGGTTTCAAAAAAACGGTCGACGGCCGGGATCCGTTCCTCCAATGCGTCACCGCGTTCATAGAGCGTGACGCTTACCCCGGAACGGAGCAGTTTGATCGCGGCAAACAGACCTGCCGGACCGCTTCCGACGACGGCAGTCCGAAACGATTCCTTCATGGGAGCCTCGGCTTCGGAAAACACAGGCTCGGGAACGCACTTCTGCTTCAAAGGATGCGGCTCATTGACGAGCACGGACAGAACGACGCGGACTTCCGGCTTTTTTCTGGCATCGATGCTTTTCTTCAGGATCTCGACCGAACGGACCGGTTCTTTCGAGGGACGCATCTTCTTTTTGATGAGTTGCAGAAGGTCCCTTTCAGAGTATCCGGGCGGAAGTTTGAGATCGTTCAAAATCATTTCGAAGCCGCCTCCCCGGCGATCCTGCCGGTCGCAAATGCAAAATGCAGATTGTATCCGCCGCACTCCCCGTCGACGTCCAAAAGCTCTCCTGCGGCAAACAGACCGGGAACGATCCGAGACTCGAGGGAGTCCGTCAGCTCCGCGGTATCAAGACCGCCCTGCATGACCTGCGCCTTTTCGACGGAGCCGTATGCAGTCACTTCGTAAGGGAACCGCTTGATCCCGTCCACAACGGCCTCAAAATCCTCGTAAACGGCCACCTTGACATGCTTCCGGTATAAATCATCATTGATCCTCGAAAGGGCGAAAACCAGCTTTTTCGGGAACCAGCCGAGGAGATAATCGCGGATCTCTCTCTGAGTATCGCCGAATCTCGCTTCACGGAGAAAACCGATGAGAGAATCCCTGTCGTAATGCGGGAGAAAATCAATGAGAATGAAGGTCTTCTTCCCTTCCGCAACGGACAGGACGGCATCATGGCTGATCTGAAACACGGGAATGCCGGAAATGCCTTCTGCCGTCAGCTGCAGTTCTCCGGTTTCTTTCGCGGAACCGAACGAAACCGTCGCCTGGATCCGGACGCCGTCCCAGTACTCTTCGACTCCGTTCCTGCCGTAAAGCGGAACGAGGGAAGGAAGCAGGGGGTAAATATGATGTCCGAAGGATTTCAGAATACCATACGCAGAATAAGGATCACGGTCTTTTACGGAGGCCTCTGAGCCTGTGGCGAGGATCAAAGAATCTGCTTCATAGACGCCGGAAGACGTTTCCACGAAAAAACGATCCCCTTTTCTTACGGAGGTCACGTTCGTGTTCGTGATGACGCGGACGCCGAGGGCTTCCATTCTGGAACGGAGCACTCCGACGACCGTCTCCGCGCGCTCGCTCGACGGATAGAGACAGGTCTCCCGTGCAAAAGACAGCATGCCTGCCGATTCAAAAAAACGAACGAGATCCTCGGTATGAAACCGGCGGACGGTCCTGGCAATGAAGTCGACGTCATGTCCATGATAATTCCGTTCCGTCAGATAAAAGTTGGAATAATTGCACTTTCCGTTCCCGGTCTTCAGGAGTTTCTTCCCGGGCTGTTCTTTCTTTTCCAGGACCGTAACGTCCGCATGGTTTTCGGCAGCAGCCACGGCCGCCATCATTCCGGCCGCGCCACCTCCGACGACGATCAAGCGCTTCGTCATTTCTTCTCCCCTTTCATGAGACGGAGTTTTTCAAACAGACGGACCAGTTTGGCACCGTACGGAAGTTCCATTAGCTGCGCCCTTGTGATGCACCCTGCGAGCAGGATGCCGGCGAGATAGAACGAAGCACCGATGAGCAGTCCGAACAGAACGATCAGAAGATTTGCTGCGGTTCCGGACGCAAACCTCGTGATGAGGAACGAAAGCAGGAACAGAACGAGAACCATTGCACCGCCGATCGCAAACGGCAATAGAATGGTCTTCACGGGATTCAGTTTGAAGCCGGTCAGTTTCCGGATCGAAATCAAATTCAGAATAAGCATGATCAGTCCGAAGATCATGTAGCAGACGATCACGGCGAAAACGTTTGCCTTGCAGACGAACAGCAGGAATACGAGCAGCAGAGATTGCCCGGCGAGCGCGATCAAAGCGTGGAGCGCGGGCCGTTCCATATGGCTCAGCCCCTGCAGGATGGCGTTCGTCACGGTGGACAGTGAGAAAATTAGGACCGAGATCCCGCCGACGACGAGATAACGCTCCGCTTCTGCGGAGATCGACCGGAACAAAAGCTTCGCCAGATTACCGCCGATCGCCGTCATACCGAGCGAAACCGGTACGGCAAACAGGATCGTGACGCGAAGCGTCAGTGTGATCTTCGAAAGTTCCTCTCTTCTGTCGTGACGGGCATGAGCAGCGGAAAGCGAGGGAACGAGCGCGGCCGCGAGTGCGCTGGAGATCGCGACGGGAAGATGCACGAGCGTCAGGAAAGCGTTGTTGTAATCGCCCCAGGTCGCCGCATACACGGATTCCTCGATGCCGCGGGCGTTCATTGCATTATTGAACAGTGCGGAATCAATGATGTCGACGGAATTGTACGCCGCGGTGGAGAAAATCACCGGAACGGCGGTCAGTACGAGGACTTTCAGAAGATTCGCATAGGAGTTCGTGCTCTTCCGCGCGTCTTTCGAAACGTTTTTCAGAAGGACCGGACGGTATTTGACCATCAGGATCACCGTGAAGATCAAAGCGGCCAATGCCCCGGCGCCCGTTCCGATCGTTCCGCCCGCCGCACCGTAGATCGCGGGCAGCGAGGGATTCGATGCATACAGGATGCTGGAAGTCGCGATGCCGACCAGAATCGCCGCGGCGCCGATGGAAACGGCGGCATTGATGATCTGCTCAATGACCTGAGAGACCGAGGTCGGGATCATGGTCTGCAGTCCCTGATAGAATCCGCGGAGCACACCGAGAAAAGCGACGATCGTCACGGTCGGCGCGAGACATTTCAGGGCAAGTGCGGAATTCGGACTGTTGATGATCTTCGAGCAGAAGAAATCTGCGCCGAAGAAGGTGACGAGGCCGAATGCAAGGCCGATCACCGCGGCAAAGCCCAAAGAGACGTGAAGGATCTTTCTCGTTTCCTTCCATTTTCCGAATTCGACGCGCGCCGAAACCATCTTCGAGACGGCAAGCGGCAGACTGTACGAAGAAAGCAGAAGCAGGATGTTGTAAACCTGAAACGCATTCGAATAATAGCCGCTTCCTTCGGAACCAATGATCGCCGCCATCGGCACGCGGTACAAGAGGCCGATCAGGCGTACGAGAAGCGACGCGACGGCCAGCAAGCCTCCGTGCAGCAAAAACTGATTCTTTTTCCCTTGTTCGTTCGGCATGGTTCGTCTGATCCGTTTCCTGATCTTCTTCCGTCAGGTTTCTCGGGAAATCCCGAGACTCTGAAGCAGCGCTTCCTGTTTCGTTTCCATCGGGCTCTTCACGCCCTCCGCTTCTTCCTTGCTCCCGTGCTCGGGATGGTCGTATCCCATGAGATGATACATGCTGTGCGCAACGAGAAACGCGAGCTCCCGCTTCTCGGAATGTCCGTAGAGCGCCGCCTGTTCCCTGACTTTGTCTGCTGAAATCACAATATCTCCGAGCAACAGTTCTCCGCTCTCCGGAGAAAATGCATCGGGATCCTCTTCCGTTTTCGAGAAGTCTCCCGGAGTCTCAAAAGAAAGCATTGGGAACGAAAGCACGTCCGTCGCACGGTCGATACCGCGATGTTCCCGGTTCAGTTCTTTTATGGACGCATCGTCGGTCAAAAGTACGTCGACCTCAGCTTCATAGGGACAGTTTTCAGAATCCAGCGCAGCCTCGACGACTTGTCTGATCAGCGCTTCTTCATCGAAATCAAACGTTTTACCGGTTTCGTTTTCGATAGTCACCGTCATGACGACGCTCCTTTTCGCGGGCCAGCCGCGAATCGTATTTTTCGTAGGCCTCGACGATCTTCTGAACGAGCGGATGCCTGACGACGTCCTTGTTCGTAAGTTCGATGAAACTGATCTCATCGATGCCTTTCAAGATCTTCATGGCAATGTCAAGACCGGATTCCGTGTCCTTCGGCAGGTCTTTCTGCGTCCTGTCGCCGGTGATCACGCATTTGGACTGGAAGCCGATCCGCGTCAGGAACATCTTCATCTGGGAAGGCGTGGTGTTCTGCGCTTCGTCGAGGATGATGTAGGCATTGTCAAGCGTCCGGCCGCGCATGTATGCGAGCGGGGCCACTTCGATCTCTCCCTTTTCAAGATGATGCGCGAAACTCTCCGCTCCCATGATCTGGAACAAGGCGTCGTAGAGAGGCCGGAGGTACGGATCGATCTTGCTCTGGAGATCGCCCGGAAGATAGCCGAGCTTTTCTCCGGCTTCAATGGCCGGCCGCGTCAGGATGATCTTGCTGACTTCCTGGTTCCGGAACGCTTCCACGGCGGAAGCGATCGCCAGATAGGTCTTGCCGGTGCCGGCGGGCCCGATTCCGAACACGATCATGTCCTTCCGGAGCGCATCCACATACTTCTTCTGCCCGAGCGTCTTCGGCTTGACCGGCTTTCCGGAAACAGTGTGGCATACCACTTCGTTTTCGAGATCGATCATCCGGCCCGTATCGTGCGTCTTCAGAAGAGAAAGCGCATAATCCGCGTCCTGCACCTTTAATTCCTTTCCTTTCTCCGAAAGCGTGAAGAGCGTCTCAATGACCTCTTTCGCGTCTTCCGCTTTTTCCCCGGAAAGAAGAAGGGAACTGCCGCGCAGCACGGCCGTGACCCCTGTTTTCTTTTCGATTTCCTTCATGATGCTGTCGTTCGTGCCGAACACGTCCGTATACCGGCCCGCATAATCATTGACGTTGAGTACGATCTCGCTCAAATAACTACCTCTTTTACTGCAAATATCGCTTATTCAGCTTCGATTTCCTTGATGATGCATTCGTTGCCGCGGACGAGATACGTCTCGGTGCTGCCGCAGAAAGGACAGGTCTTTCCGAACTTCACCGTTTCATATTCCTGCCTGCAGGACTCACAGAACGTGACTGCGGGCAGGGTGACGAGTTTCAGTTCGGAACCGCGGAGCAGGTCTTTCTTCGCGCTGAAATACTCCCAGCAATCCTTGAACAGGTCCGTCATGATTCCGGAAACCTCGCCGACTTCCAGCGTGACGGAACCGATCTTTGTAAGATGCTCCTCTTCGGCCGTTTCTTCCAAGGTCTTCGCGAGGTGCAGGATGATGCCCATCTCGTGCATTATTCTTTGTCCTTTCCGTGGAACAGGATCTTGAACGCGCGTTTCAAGGCGTAAGGACCGACCTTGCCGAGTTTGTCTTCACACTTCACCATGGTGGACGCTTCCGGAAGATCCCTTGTAAGATGGATCGCGTCGAATTCGCAACGCGTCGTGCAGAGACCGCAGCCGATGCAGCGGTTCACGTCAACCGTCGTCGCGCCGCAGCTTAAGCAGCGGTTCGCTTCCGTTTTCACCTGTTCCTCGGTAAACGGCAGTCTCGTATCGGAGAAGGTCGTCTTCGGATCCACGCCGGTGCTGCCGGGCGCCTGACGTCCCGCATTGTCGTAGGATTCGATGACGATGTTGGTCTTGTCCAGTTCAATGAATTCGCGCTTGTCGCGGTTGATCGTCTGAGACTGACCGGGATGCACGAAGCGGTGCATGGACTCGGAAGCCTTCTTTCCGTCAGCGATCGCGTCGATCGCAAAACGGGCGCCGTGCTCAATGTCGCCGCCGGCGAAGACGCCGGGCTCACCGGTCTCAAAGGTCAGAGGATCTGCAACGATCGTGCCGTTCCTTCTCGTTTCAACCTTCGTGTCCTTCAGAAGATCGCCGAGGACCGCGGCCTGGCCGATGGCTTCAAGTACGTTCGAGCAGGCGATCGAAAGCGTTTCGTTTTCATCGTACTGAGGCGCGAACTTTCCATCCGCATCCTTGACGCTCGTGCATTTTTTGAAAAGAATGCCTGTGACTTTTCCGTTCTCGGAGAAAATCTCCTTCGGGCCCCAGCCGTTCAGAACTTCGATTCCTTCGGCCTTCGCTTCCGCAACTTCATCGGCAGCAGCCGGCATTTCCTTCTCGCTCTCAAGGCAAAGCATCGTGACCTTGCCGTTTGTGGCACGGACGGCGCTTCTCGCAACGTCGACAGCCACGTTGCCGCCGCCGACGACGACCACGTCACCGTTCAGACGGACCGTACCGTCATCCGCAAGTCTTCGTAAGAATGAGACGCCGGATTCCACGCCTTCGCTCTCTTCTCCGGGAACGCCGGCCGCACGGCCGCCCTGCAGACCGATCGCCAGGTAGAAGGCCTTGTATCCTTCCTCCTTCAGCGAAGCGATCGTCACGTCCTTGCCGACTTCGACGCCGCACTTGAACTCGACGCCCATGGCACGCAGCACGTCGATCTCTGCTTTCAGAACGCTCTTTTCCAGACGGAAATTCGGAATGCCGTAGATCAGCATGCCGCCGGGTTCCTTCTCTTTTTCAAACACTGTCACGTCGTAACCGCGGGCCCTTAAGTAATACGCGGCGGAGAGACCGGCAGGACCGGCGCCGATGACGGCCATCTTGAAATCCGGACCCCACATATTTCCTTCGTCGTTCTCACAGACCGGGATATAACGGTCTTCCGCTTTCAGTTCGCGGAATGCCAGGAACTTCTTGATCTCGTCGATCGCCAGAGGCGCGTCGATCGTGCCTCTCGTGCAGGCGTCTTCGCAGCGGCGGTTGCAGATCGCACCGCAGACAGCCGGCAGCGGATTGTCCTGTTTGATGAGTTTCAGCGCTTCGAGATACCGGCCTTCCTTCGCCATCTGAATGTATCCCTGAATCGCAAGGTGCGCCGGGCAGGCCGTCTTGCAGGGCGCCGTACCGGTCTCATAGCAGTTGATCTTCGCATCCTCGCGGTAATTCACGTTCCATTTCTTATAATTCCACTTCTTCGCATCCGGAAGTTCGCTCAAGGGGTACTTGACTTCGCCGTCTTTCGTGCAAAGCTTCTGCCCGAGCTTCGCAGCGCCGACCGGGCATACCTCCACGCATTTGCCGCAGGCCACGCACTTTTCTTTTTCGACGTGGGCACGGTACGCAGAACGCGACATGTTCGGCGTATTGTATAACTGAGAGGTCCGGAGCGCATTGCAGACGCCCGGCGCGCAGTTGCAGATCGCGACGATCTTCTCTTCGCCGTCAATGTTCGTGATCTGATGCACGAAGCCGTGCCGCTCCGCTCTTTCCAGGATCTCGAGCGCCTCTTCATAGGAAATGTAACGGCCCATGCCTCTGTCGACGCAGTATTCGGCCATGTCGCCGACGCCCATGCAGAACTCGCCGTTGATCTGACCGGAGCCTTCGCCGCGCATGGTCTGCTGCTTGCG
>JAEEGL015522269.1_pt1 | contig 22246 bp, 19 predicted proteins | sample 9134231 | NCBI WGS metagenome assembly JAEEGL01 (sample SAMN16246548, study PRJNA631951) | gut metagenome | biome: gut microbiome; feature: rumen; material: fiber-attached | host: Bos | place: Iran: Karaj | collected 2018-10 | reverse complement strand
GTCTCTTCAGAAAAGGGAATGATGTGTGGCAATACACGGCCTGGTGTTCAGCCCTTACCCTCGGTGTAGTATCATGAAGGGAGAACCAAAGATCGGGGACAAAGTCCATCCCCCTTGAGATACGATTCATGGTGATGTATTCACACCAGAGGCGTCTCCCCCACCCTTTTATGCTCCACGGGATCTCGATGTAGTCTATTCCTGGATAATCGCACAACTTCTTGTCATGTACAAGAGCTGTAACCGAGACATCTTCTCTCGTCGAAAGATACGAAAGACAATCCCTGAGCACGGTCAACGTTCCGCCTTTACGGATGTTGACGGCGGAGATTACAATATGCTTCTGAAGAGATTGTCCCATTTCGTCATTATGGCTTCACGGCTCCACCTGGCAGAGTCTTCATATGACGCCTTACCCATGGATTTGAGTTTATCAGGATTCGTCATGAGTGAACAAAGAGCATCCGCAAGACCTACTATATTGCCTTCATCGACAAGAAAGCCGTTCACCCCATCTGTTATTACATCTCTAGGGCCGCACTTGCACGCAAAAGATACAGCAGGAACTCCATGAGCTTGTGCCTCCAAAAGGACCATGGGTAGCCCTTCATATCTTGACGAAAGGGCAAGAATAGAGGCATTCGAGTAAACGGAATCCACATCCTTGACTACTCCGCTGAACTCAACCACGTCGGAGAGTCCAAGAAGATTGACCTGCTCTTCCAATGGTTGTCTCATTTCACCATCTCCTACAAGACGCAGCTTCCAACCATGGTCTTTACCTAGACTGTCACATACAATTTTCCAAGCCTCAATCAGACGGTCTATGCTCTTCTGGTAAGAAAGTCTTCCGACTGCGACTACAGTCCTGCTGTCCAAAGAAGATGGCTTCTCCGCTCTTCCGGAGATGGAATTCTGAATGACGACCATATTAGGAAGATTCCCCCAATACGTCTTGTCTTCCTCTGTAAGAACAACGAACCTGTCGAACTTGGAGATATGCTTCAGATCTTGACCGCTTCTATACTTGTCAGCAATCGCCCAAATCCCCTTCCTGCCGTATTGCATTCTCTTGAATCTGGAGAAATGCACTTCAAGAACCTTCTTGCTCCCGTCTTTTATCTTTGGGAGGAAAGACTCGTCATTGCAGAACATTGAGTCAACAATGTCCGCCTTCTCTTTCTTAAGAAGAGCTGAAAGAAGACGGCGGTGCTTATGTTGCTTGAAAGGATACTTTATCAGCTTTGAAAAAAAGGAACCGCCGTTATTGTCCTCATAACCGATTCCGAGATCTATCATTCTTATAGAAGGATCCATTTCGAAAGCGGAAGGCCTCCCTTTCTGTTCTGTTGTGACGACCACAACCTCATATCCATGCGCACAGAGCCATGCGGTCTTGTCCGCAAGCACTCTTTCCATACCGGCAGGACGGTATGTTCCCGCTATGGTATATACTATCTTCATCCTCTTTTCAAAAAACCAGGATAGCGGAACACAGGGACCTTTTCAGGAGAGGCATCTTCGTCATCTTCATCATATTCTTCATCATCCTCTTCCAATAGATCATCTTCGTCTTCATCTTCAAGTTCTTCTTCATCATTTTCACCCAAAGTCTCCTGGACCACAAAGGCACATATGAAGATACAGAAGAAAAGAAAGATATCAGTCGCTACTTTAAGCCATACAATGAAGTTCACCGAAATGGCAAGAATGAAAACCATCTTGTAATCAGGGAACTTCTTCATACAAACTATACCAGCATATATCATCACAAGAGAGATTGACAGCAACATCAATATACCTCCATAAAAAATAAATCTGAGGTAACCAATGTCTGTTCCCATATAGTATCCCTGATCTGTTGAATTACCAAGATAGTTGATGTCATTTCTCGAGTTCTCGAAGTACCCGTCACCGATAATCCATGTTCTCATCTCTTCAGGAAAAACTATCATTGATTTAAGCTTCTCCGTCGAATCCGACTGGAATTCTCCCTCTTCGAAGAGGTTGAAAAAACTCTCAAATCCGAATCTGAACAATTCCTGAAAAGCAGGGAAAGTATTATAAAGAACGATTGCTGTCGGTACAATTATCACTAATACAAGAGTCAAGGCTCCGAATAATTTTCCTATGAAACTGCCCCCTCTTCTCATCATACTTTGAGCAAATCTGAGAAGGAAAAGACCCACAGCAAGGGCTACACCGATAATAGTAGTTCTTGCAATCATGTTCCCGATAACAGTAATGACAATGAATGCGAATCCGTAAATGAATATTTCAGAAAGTTTCATTTCATGGAGTTCCGAATCCACGACAGCAGCTATAGCAACAAGTACGACAGCAAAACGGCTGCCGGCCACATCTAGAGATGCACCGATACCATATAATCTTCCCAAATCTTTCAAAAGATCTTGCCCCTGCTCCACATGAGCATCCACGAACATCTGTACTGAAGGTACAAACTGTATCAGCATAGCCATGGCGCATTGGAACACACAAACCGCTGTAAGATAGTTCACCACCAACTTGGCGTCAATGTATCCATGAACCAGCCAGATTACAATCGCACCAACATATGCAGCACTAAGCCAGATGACCGCCGCTCTAATGTAAGTTACGTATGAATAATCCGGCGTCTGGTTATATACGACCGCAACATAGGAGACCACCGAAACGCCTCCAGCCAAGAACAGCAAAATGATGAGTTCTCGTGGAATAACAAGACTTCTTTTGTAGATAAAGGTCATGAAAATGAAGACCAGACCCAATGCCGCCATAAGGTTTTTAGTGTTCTGTCCCAGAAATCCCTTGAACTCAAATGGGAAAAAGAACATGCTCACCAACAAGACGGTGAACAACATCGCTAACCATTTACCTATTTTCATGCGCGATACTTCAATCCGTAATACACTTTGTTGACAAGTATGCTATACAAGTCAACCATTGAAAACATACCCTTAGCGGCAAACCATTGGACAAGTCTTGTCCTATAAGGCAAAAACTTATTGTCCATAACGTATTTGTCAGCCTCAGGAAACCATTCTTTCCATAGCTTATATTGTGCCTTGTCTCCGGAAAGAAGGAAAGGGAGTTTTATGTTGAGTTTGAAGAAAGAGAGATAATCCTCAGAGATATTCTCTTTATCCAAGTATTCAAACACTCTGTCGGAGTTATACTTTATGTCATCAAGATGCTTCTGCGAGAAAGTGTTCGAAAAAGCATTGGAGTTAAGTTTGACATAATGATAAAGAGCCTTGTTCACATAAACGACTTTGTCAGCCTTTGCAGCAAGCATTATCATCGTCATATCCTCACCCATGGAATGTCCGGAAGGGAAAAGTACCCCCGCCTTTTCATAAAGGGAGCGTTTAACTAACTTGTTCCAGACATTGTACTTGGTCGTACCTGCAAGAAAGCCTTTCTTCAAAAGATCATCTCCAGTAGAATAACCGGGATTGGACATGTACCTCTCCCCCGTCTCGAAACTGAGGAAAAAATCACAATATGCCATATCTGCGTCGGCTTTCTTTGCCGCAGAATACAACTTATCAAGGAGGTCCGTTTCCACCCAATCATCTGAATCGCAATGATAGATGTACTCTCCGGTTGCCGCAGAAAGACCTGTATTCCTGGCAGCAGGAAGGCCTTTGTTTTCCGGATGCACAAGAAACTTCACATCCCGTCCATACTCCTTGCATACATCCCGAACAATCGACATGCTGTTGTCCGGAGAAGCGTCATCTACAAAGATGTACTCGACATCCGACAAGGTCTGCTGCATAAGAGATCTGGTGCATCTCTCAACGAAGGAAGCCACCTTGTAGACCGGTATTATCACTGAAACTTTTTTCATTTCCAGAAGAAGGTTACATGGCCATGTTTGGGAACCTGCTGATCCCTTGGAGGCAACTGCATATAATCACCATATATGTTTCTTAGCACCCTGTCATATCCTATCATCATCTTGAAAGATCTGCCCTCGAAAGGAACGTCCACCGTTTCAGAAAAATCTTCAATAAGCTGATAGTTCCTGTCTTTGTCATCAAGGCAGACAAGCTGAGACCAATGACCGGTGGATCCATAAGGATACTTCAATGCGTATTGCCTCAGAATGTTGTTCGTGTCTTCAAGAAGACGCTTTCCTTGGAAAGAGCACTTTATCGCCATAAGGATACATGTATCCTTTAATGATGCAGTACGGAATATATCAGCCATCGATGCTCTCGAGTACCTGTACCTCAATTGCATCATCCAGGTCCTGTTCATTGTACGGATTTCCTTGGAAAAAGACTCTCTGTCGTCAGAGACTCCGTCAATAGGGAAAATGTCTATCCATACTCCACCTTTGTAATTGCCGGAAAGAGGTATAATGGACTCGCATATAGTCTTCTCTGTATCAAATACCCTTCCGTAATTTATATAACAGTCCTCATCCTTCTCGTATATCTTTCCCCTACCTTTGCAATTGAAAGTAGCGAAGAATCTTTCATAATCAGGTCTAGGCATTATTATGTCGATATCATCATCCCATGGTATGAAACCCTTATGCCTGATTGCGCCAATAAGAGTTCCATAGGCAAGTGAGTACTTGATATCATTCTTCACACAGAAATCATGAACATCCTGAAGGACGTCCAGGCTCATCTGCTGTATTTCTTTATGATTCAGATTATTCATGTTAAACCTATAAATCAAAGACCCGATCATCGCCTCGCCCAACAACAAACAGATGCAGTTTTCCATTGAGATAATCTGCCACAGCCAAAGTTACACTTTGTTCCTCCGAAGTTCCTTTCTTAGGCTGCTTTTCACTATCCGAATTGACGATAATCACAGGTATTCCACCATCTGTTTTGGTATCGAACGCGCTATGTGTATGGCCACCGATACAGAACTCTATCTTCCCGGCCGAAGAAGAGAAATCATATGGAATCTTTTCCTTGTTATAAGTACAATCTCCACTTCCTCTGGAATTGTAGTCATCAAAAATCTTCAGTATGGGTTTCAAATAGCTTGCAACAGTCTGGTAATACTTCCCCTCGGAATCCTTTAGAAGAAGACACCAAATGTGACTTGCCATCACGACATGCCAGTTCTCTGGCACCGTATTCAATGCTTCGATGACGAATTTGGCAGTGGCAGGTAAAGTTCCGCGGAATTGTGAATAATAATACCTCCCGGTGTCCAAACCTATGACCCTGGTCTTTGAATCAAAATCGTCATAATAGAAATTGAATCCCTCAGAATAAGTGACATCCGTCATCTGACTCTGAAGATACGAGTAAACCTGATCATCTGAAAGATGGTACTGGGTCTTTTGAGCTTGAGAATCAGAATTGTTGTCATGATTACCATACAAGCAATAGAACTTCGGTCCCAAAAAGGAAAAAGCAGACTGGAATTCTTGACCGAGAGTCATCGGTGATGCCAGATTAGTGTATGATGTAGTTATCACATCCCCACCAAAAATCACATCGGTAAGAGGAGTATAATCAACGACATGTTTGATTATTGCAGGAGAGTGTTTGGTATTCCGCCCCCAATGAGAATCAGAGAAAAAGACAAAGGAATAATGATTCTTATCAGCTGATCGTATAACAGATTCTACGGCCTTCTCTTTTTCTGCTACGGTATCTGAGAAATAGGAAGGTACCGCCAAAGAGATGTCCTGCAGGAATTTTACCCTGAATGAAGGACCTTCCTCTTTCACATTGAAAAAAGCCTCCTTCATAAGGAAAATAACAGAAACAAAAGAAAAGCCTTGTTTCTCAAAAACGTTGCTGGCGCTTATTCCGGAGTCGCTGCCATCTATCTGCCAATTCCCGTTCACAACAGTCAATTCCGGTACTATGACCTTCTTTTCAGAATCATATACAATAGGGAAAACAGATTGTTCTCCATTGATAATCCAATATTTCCCGTCCGAGCTTACCTTCAACACCAAACAGTCTTCGTAAAAAATCTTGTACTTGGCCAGATCCGCGAAAAGAAGTGTTACAGAACTTTCATCAGCATCTGCATCAAAAATCTGAATACGCCTGTTCAACCTGTCGAGAATTTCAGTCTGTTGACTCTGTCTCTCTTCTAAATTCACATTCCCTGAAGCGGACAATTTCTCACAGGAGGTAAAGAGAGTCATGAAAAGAATCAATAGACTATAAATGCAACTTTTCATAGCGAAAGAGACCTGAAATCTTTATGGACTTTTCAACGTAATGAATAACCGTTTCAGATTCTGAACACATCCATTCCTTTGAGATAATCTTCTTGCACCTTAGCCATCCTGAGGTTTTCTTTCTTGGAGACCTTGGAGAAGAAGTATCCCTTGGAAAGAATCCCCGTCACGAAATCCTTGATTTCATACCTCAGGCCTTCCCCGGCAAAAGGATAGAAGAACTTCTTATTCTGGTTCTGATCCTCATAACGTATCTCATAGTAATCGGTCTTCCACCAAGGAGCGGGAACATATGCGTAACCTTTGGTCCCGGATATAACCATATTGCCTTCGGTCTTCACACCTAAGCCAACTTGGAAAGACGCTACTGCAGAATCGTACTGAAAAACAGCCTTGGTATACATGTCCACCTCGTTTTTCATCTTGGAGTAGAATCTTACATCCTTATAATCGGTCCCGAGAAGCTTGAATATCGGAAGAAGGGGGAAACAGGCATTCTCATTCATGCTTCCTCCATAGAATTTGCTGTCAAGTTTATGTGATGACTCATCTGTTAGAGTAGTGACAGAAGCATTGACATCCACTATCTCCCCTATCACTCCAGACTTCAGCATGGAGACAAGATGGCCGAAAGCAGGGCAGAATGCAGTTTTCAGCGCAACCATAAGAACAAGTCCTTTACTCTCTGCCATAGCATACAGCTCTTCTGCTTCGCTTTCCTTGAAGACAAAAGGAGTCTCACAAAGCACATGCTTACCTGCAGAAAGAGCTTTCTTCACATACTCATAGTGGGTATAATGAGGTGAAGCCACATAAACAGCCGTGCACTTCGTCAACAACTCATCAAAATCCGAAGCGGCGAACGGGATATTGAGCTTTTTGCAGAAAGCTTTGCACTCTTCGTCATCCGGGTTATATGCAGCTGTTATCTCCACACTGTTGACAAAACCAGCTTCGGGTACAAACCTGCTGGCGATGCTTCCTGTACCAACGACGCCAAGAGTTACTGTAGGACGTTCCTGACGGAGTTGGGTGCTGGAAATACCTTCGGTTCTGGGAAGGTATACCACTTCACAGTATTCCTTCAAGTAATCGAAGTATCCGGTCCAGTCAGAGCCTATGGCAAAGATATCAACACCATACTTCTGGATATCATCTATCTTCTGCCCTTTGTACTCTTCAATGACAATCTGATCGGCGAGACCTGTAGCTTTCACGGCCTCTATCCTTTCCATCACATTGTTGCAGGTATTCATCTTGCCTCTTTCGAGGTCAAAATTGTCGGTAGTCACTCCTACAATCAGCCAATCTCCCAGGGCTTTGGCACGCTTAAGGAGATTGTAATGTCCTTGATGGAACAGATCGTATGTTCCGTATGTGATTACTTTCTTCATAATATTTTTCTATAGCCTATAGTGAATATTCGAACTTATGAATCCATTCGGCGAATGCCTCAAGTTTTTTGTCGGTCTGGAGACCCATATGGTATGATCTCATTGAATTAAAGCATGCTAAAAAAGGATCAAACAAAAACGGACTGGATAACATGCATGCAAGGTCATATCGTTCTAGGGACAATTGCGGATAATGCAGATGGGACCACATTGATTACAAGTTCACGTCCAAGCAGTATGGGCTCTCCGTCAACATGAGCATAACCAGAGTCATTTCTTAGAATCACAATTTTCTGCGCTTCATAATAAGAGACCTTCGAAGCAGTACTTGCACGTCCATCAAACAGTTTGGCTAGCATGACCGGAATTCTCCATATCGAGACAGGTGCTACTATTGCCAGATCCAGCATACCATCTTGCACTGAAGCCTTGGGCGTTATTTTGGCATTATTTCCCCATTGGTTAGCATTGCCCACTGTAACTAATAGGGACTTCTTTGAAAGAGAATAATCGCCGACAGAAATACGGTAGGTTTCCGGCGAATAATGACGCCATGCCAGAGCGACAGACTTGACATAGTTTATCAACCCCCTTTTTCTTCCTTCAGCAAATTTCCATGCCACCAATGCATCGAAACCAATTCCTACAGTCACAAAAAAAGGAGCCCCATTGATTGTTCCGTAATCGATCTTCTCACATTTTCCCTCGTTCAACACATCAACCGCTTTACGTGGGTCAAGACTGATTCCCAAGTGAAGGGCTAGTCCGTTGCCACTGCCACAAGGTATGATTCCCAACGACTTGTCTGTTCCCAATAGCCCCATAGCAACTTCATGCACAGTTCCATCACCTCCTACTGCAATCACAATATCAGCATCGGAATTATGGGCACTAAAAACAGCTTCGCCAGGAGCTTCAGTAAACTTGAACTCAGGGCTCAACTTAGAATAATCAAGATGATTCTTGATAACTTCAATTACCCGGGTCTTCCCTCTTCCGCCAGAGATAGGATTTATTATGAATAGAGCCTTTTTCACAAAAAGAGAGTGGATGAGTCAATATGTTTCTGAAAACAAAGAATATTTCTTCACATCATCATTGCCTTCAAATGATATACCTGAGATATCCATGACAGTGTAGATCAAATCATCCGTCCGGAAATCATGGTCTACGCTATTCTGGATTCTGGTTATCGTATCGGGGAATCGGGACCTGAACTTTTCTGTAGAATATACGAAGAACGGAATCTCTGCTGCAGCCGCGAATGATTCGGGATTGGAGGCAATGGCATGAAGATAATAGTCTGGTCTTGTATAGAAGAGGTCCAGACCATGATCTGGGAAATAAAAAACTATAGCCTCATCATCCTTGAATGATTTGAAAGCTTCATTGATTACCCAATCCGTATACCTGACAGAATTATCATAAGCTGCGATAATACTACGTTGATTCTCCGGATACTTCATATAATCCGATGAATCCCAATAAGAAAAATCAACGGGATAACGTTCATTGTATTGAGCATGGTTTCCCATCAGGTGAAGCACATACAAATTCTTTCCCGTCTTTATTTGTTTAATGTCTCGTAATATAGGAATGATTTCACCGTCCTTAGTTGTTCTTCTCAAGCCGGCATATTTGTCACCGATAAAAAAGGCAGTGTCACTCAAATCCGCATAATTGCCGATCAGATTATCAAACATACCTCTTTTAGATTGGTTTGAAATCCACGTCACTTCATATCCGGCTTCACGCATGACGTGTATGATTGAAGGACGTTCCCAATACTTATCTTTTTCACCGAATTCCGGTTTATATGTCGACATCATTGCCCTAAAAGATTCAACAGTGCTGATAGCCGCAGAGTGTACATTATTGAAAACATAAACGGCATTCGAATCAACCAACCCTTGAGTCAGTGGCATGGTCTCCTTATCATAACCATAGAATTGGCACTGCCTTTTACAATGAGACTCGCCGAATATTATGCAAATGTTGTCAGGAAGATCAGAATAATCAAACTTTATTTGAAGGTTATCACAAGTATCTGGTATTGCCGGTGGAATATTTCTTGCGTAGCTGATAAAAGAAATGAACTTACCTTCGAATGACTTCTCCGTAATAATCCTCTTAGAGGCCTTGGGCACCATAAAGAATACAGCCAGCATCGGTAAAAGTGAAGACAACAAAATCCAGCCAAGAGGATTCCAAATCTTGAAATTTTTCTTCACCAAGAAAAAATACAATACTATCAGTAATCCCAGAATGCTTGACGAGATGCAGATGCCTTTCCAATGTAATCCGATAAACTCCTGGCTTTCTGAAAAGTCTGTTCCCAATATAGCTGAGATAAAATCGCCGCTGAAATCCGAATGAAATTCTACTAAACAGATCCAATCGACAAAACATGAAATGCATAGCAAGACAGAAATCAAAGCAACGATTATCTTTCTTGCTTTTCCTTCTTTGAGAGATGCCACAAAAAGAGCAACAGCATATGAAAATACGAAACCGTGGATCAGATTCAATAGGCCAGCTTTATAGTCGGATTGCTGTAGGCAGAAATAAAGCTCCGCTGATGTAGAAAGAAAGAAGAAAAGTACAAGCAATATGAAATTCTTATACTCAAAAGGAGACAACAATGAATTCAAAAACTTTTTCACGCTCTGCTATTATGTCAAGATTATCTCCAATAAGCCTTGCTTGAGTGAACAGAATATCTCTTTTCCGGTGGAGGAGGAGTCATGTAGTTAGGACCGAATGTCTCAACCAATGAAACATGGGAATCCGCTGGACAGCGGAACATCCTATCTTCAAAGGGCATCATCACATAAGGGTCGAGAGCTTCTTTGGGGACGAACACCTGATACTTGTAGTCAACTAATGATGATGCAAATCCGCATTCTTCGTAATCATTGCTGCTGATATAAGCGTCCTCTTTGAGAAGCACTTTATTGATAGAGATGAAAGGATGAGCAAGTTTTCCAAGAATGGCCATAACGAACTTCTTAGATCCCAATGAGCGGGAAAGTTTGAACTTTCTGGTGAAACGCTGATTAGAGACCACGGCCCTGTATTTTGCGACTTTGTCCATCATCTTAACGCCCTCATCCGGGGAATGAATACCGTCCAGAAGGAAAATATCAATGAAAACGCCCCAATCTCCGTCTCCTCCTTCTTCTACCACAACTGTCCTGATATCGTGGACTTTCGGGAAATCCAGAGGATAGTTCTTGTCAGTCTTGGCGGAAAGGACCTTATAGTAGGGATGATCATATTCCTTAAGAAGGCGTTCATAATCCGGACGGGGCATCCAGATGTCGATATCATCATCCCAAGGGATGTACCCCTTATGGCGGACCGCTCCAAGCAAGGAGCCGTATGACAGGTAATAACGGAGTCCTTTCTCGTCACAGAACTTCTGGACGTCTTCAAGGATATCCATCATCATCACCTTCATCTCTTCTGTTGAAATCTCTTTCATATAGTCTAAGATTGATTTCTTGTCTTTGTTCTATTATTTTGAATGTGCCTTAACTTGTCTTCTGTCAAGAGGGTACCGAAGCAACATCTTTATGCGTTTACTCAAAGAAACTCTCTCCAGAAGATAACTCTCCGTATCCCAAAAATCACGGCAGAACCTTTCATCAAAGAAAAAAGATTTCCGATAGTAAAACCACCAGACGTCCATATTCATACAAGCTTTTTTCCAAGGCTTCGCACCATTATAATGAACGATTCCATATTTCAGGGCGTGTTCTATCTCTTCTTTGCCATATGCTTCCTCCATCTGCTTCCTATGAAATACAATGAGGTTATAAATATTGTTTGTCAAGCAGAAAGAGGGACCCAATCTCAGAATACGGCCATTGCATGCTATATTTATCATCGCCATATCCTGGTCATAGAAGTTATTAGTCAAAGCCATCTTACGGAACTTGGCAGTCAAATTGTCTTTTCTAAGTTGGGCAAGATTAATAACCAAATTGCCGGAATAGTAGTACCCCTTGTCTATTTCCAGGCCAAGAACATCTCTAACATAGTGCTGCATATCAGGACGCAACTTGACTCCATTGTCAACCCCTGCAAAATAATTGTCACCTAGTTCGATATTAAAATACTTGGACAAGTCTTCCCGAAATATGACATCAACATCGGAGTAAAGAATCTTGTCATATTCTGGAATAAGTTCAGGAGAAAGAAGACGATAATAAGCTGTTACGGGAATCCCACGAATTTCATATGCCCCTATGAATTCACCTTCAACGACCCTGAATGTTATCCTGCAATTCGGATAATGCTTTGGGATGCCGGCAAGAAGAGTATCATTAAAGTCACATTCTGGTCCATGAAGTATGAAGATATCATAAAATGTGTCAGCATCGGCATTCTCCAGCAAAGAAGTGATGCACACACCTGCAGCCAGAACAAGCTTTTGGTCAAAAGTGAAAAGTATTGGAATTGTTTTCATGACTTTTCAACCACAAAATCTTTGATATAATATAACTCTCCTCCGAAATCAAATTTATACCTTTCATCTCCCCTGCTCATATCAAGAACCTTAATCGAGGTGTTGTTATGAAGATATTCTATAAGTTCCTTCATAAGGATCCTTCCAGGTGAGTATCGATCAAAATTATCATTGATGGCAAGCCTTGTCATTGCAACGGTTTTCTTGTCATGAGTTTTAAATCCTGAAACAAATGCCATCACCTCAGATCCGCTCATAACTACTGCCATGAAACTGTTTGGAAGCCGCCTGAATGACCGTGTATCATGCTTGAGATATTGGAAAACGGTACGGTAATACATCTTCCAGAAGAAAGAACCCTCCCTTTCGGGATTATATCTCGAAATGAGTCTATCCACGTACATCCTGTTTATCTTTTTTTCAAGATCCTTTGAGGGCAGATTACCGTTTTCATAAATGTGGAAATCAAACTCGACACCTTCCCTTTCCAAACGATTATAGGTTTTGTTGATCTGATGTCTCATGTTCTTTGACAATCTCTGAAGATACTCTTCAAAAGAGTTCTCCATGGCTATTGAGACATATCCTACATCACGAGTATATGAAACCCTGTCCATTGGAACTGCTGCCGCGAACACGGAATCAGCTGGAACACGGTTCAAATACATTTTTGAAGTCATTTCAGCGAAAAAGAAATCAGCAATATTCTTCTTCTCAATTTCGGAAAGATCCTTTTTCCATATCATGTCTGCGATATCGCACCCCTGCATATCTCCAAGAAGCGTATAGTACTTGAAATCGACACGAAGCTTCATGGGGCATATCATGAGTACTTCTCCAGAGTCCTGTGACAACACACAGAATACTCTAGTATAGAACGGTTTGAAAAATACTACCGATTGATGTACATAGCGCATATAATCATAATGGAGGAATGGGGACATCTGAGGAGTCTCCATTGACTTCCATATTTTTTCCAAATACTTGAAAGAATATCTTTTTAATTGGTACATCGAAATTAGTTATGTTCTATTTAACCTTTCTATTCTTCTATAAAAGAATCATACAAATGATGAGAGCATCGTTTTTCTTCCGGAGGAAGCTCCATATAGTTTTCGAATAATCGTCGCAAATATGCATCATAATTAGTGATGGCAAAGTAGTCTTTCCCTTCAAATTTCAGAGTAGTAAAATCTTGGAACCATACCCGTGGCATAAACTCTCTTATTCCATCATCCCCAAAGTATGCACCGGCAAGAGGAGAATTAGTAAAAGAATGTTCGAGCAACCTATTATGAATCTCTTTCTTGATTGACCTGCAATTTCCGAGATGAGGATATTTCAGTCTTTTAAGCAAGTACTTGATAAACCATATCGTACTGCCAGAACCGACAACTTTATAGAAAGGGCACAATCTTGAAACCCAAGAATAAAGACTTAGCAATTCTTCATAATGACTGTCTAAATCGTCCTCAGGTGCACCGTCAATAGGGAAAATATCAACATTAACCCCCCATAGTTCTCTACCATATTGTCTGTCCCTCATAATAGTACCTTTTCTGGAGACCTTTGTGAAAATTTCTATACAGACATTTGAGTCTGAGAGATTTTGGACAAAATTATCATTAGAATTAAAAGAGCCTATGAACTTTTCATAGTCTGGCCTTGGCATAATGATATCGATGTCGTCATCCCAAGGAATGTAACCTTTGTGCCTGACAGCTCCGATTAGGGTACCATAAGCAAGAGAGTACTTCAATCCATGCTTCTTGCAGAATGCATCAATTTCATCAAGGATTTCAAGTTGAATCCTCTTACACTCTTTCATAGACAAAAGCCTTCTTGACATGCTACTTCATCCTTTTAAAATTAAAAGTATAGATAAAAATGAGACAAACATCCAAACAACTGCTATGAGCATGGAAACGTATTGAGATAGAGCAGCCATCGAAGAAGTATCAGATCATCCCCAAAAGGTGGATGTCGGAACGATTCATCTCATGGATTGAGAACTACCGTGGGCAAAGTTACGATTGCGAAAGCATCGCATGTACCTACAAAGCTACTATCAGTCTACGACTAAATGGAAAAGACTTAGCTATGAGATGTTTCCTCTGGCATAGAAAATATATTCAAAATAGGCAAAAGTACAAAACCAGAATACGAAGACAATTCATCCTTTTACTTATAGCAACCTTTCATTGCTAACTGAACTTAATGGGTAATTCTCTTGACCAACGAGCGCTTTTCTTGAAAATCGCCAAGAACCGCATTAATAGGACATCCAATGAATATATGAACTTGCCAGAACGGTATCGTCTTAATTTAACAAAGAATTTGTCATAATTTTTGTCCATATATCCGGAGCCATTTCTAAACTTGAAATAATCCAGCATCAGACGCTGAGGGAAAAGTTCAGAGAACACTACTTCACGCTCTTGTTCGCACTTATCACGATTCCTCGAACTCAAACCGTTACAGTCAAACTGGGCTATGACATTATCAATCGTACGGTATGAACAATTATCTATTATTAGTGATTCAACAAAAAATTTCCAATCAGAGACGATCCTTAATTTCTCATCATAGGGGTGCTTAATAAGCAGGTCCCTGCGGATGAAAGCAGCATTATGTGGAATACTGTTTTCGTAAAGGGACAATAGTGATATGGGAGTTCTGGCGGACATTAGTTTTCCGGTTTCAAGCATTACTGTTTTACCAATGATGATGTCTTCATCATGCAGTTCTCCCATTGCGTCAGCAATGGCGGTCAACCCGTTGAAAGAGTCTCCGGAATTCAGGAAAAGACAATAATCACCGGTTGCCATCTGGACACCGATGTTCATCTTCTGATAGATAGGTTTGATCGGCTCGCTGATCCACTTATCCAGCTTATCGGAATACTCGTTTTGGAGCATCTCACCGCTTCCATCAGGAGCACCTCCATCTACGACAATATACTCAAACTCATTCCTGGCGGTCTGACCGAGAACATTGTCCATCGTCATCCGCAGTCCTTCGCGGTTGTTCCAATTGATAGTTATTATGGAAAGTTTCATTATCTGTTTTGTGTTAGATTCCAAAGGCGCTACAGCCCTGGAATAGTATTTTTCAACTTTTCGAATTTCTCATCCCCCATCCATATCCTCAGATAATGCTTGGCTTGGATCATGACGAATTCCTTAAAGTCCTTTGCCCTTATTCTGGAGGCCCAAACAAAAGAATCCTTCGAATAAGCTTCAGTTTCTTCAGGTAGAATCTTAACGGTAGGATCAGTGTTCGCAAGAGGAGTCAGCACGGTCTGGTCGTGACGGTGTCCCGCGTAATAGGGAGCCTGACTCTTGAGTTCTACTTCATCAGGATCCAAAACGAGTTCCGGATGGTTGAAAATGATGTCAATCCAGTTTTTAAGCAGAGAGTTGTCCTTCCCTTTCATAAAAAGGACTCCGCCCATTATCTGATGCATTTCTCCGATGTCTTCCCTTCCGGTAAAATTATTCATGAATTCGAGAGTGGTTGCTTTAGACCAATATTTGATTCTGGATGAATCGGCTCCCAGCTTCTGCCATTGGGGTTGGGAATCCGCGTACTCGAAGCACACCGTGTCGTAATTCTCCATGAACGAGAAGAAGTATTCCCATCTGGGAGATTTCCTTACTGTGCAACCGGCATCGACGTATACCACTACATCTCCTTCGTCGAACTTCTGTAATGTCTCATGGATAAGAGCAGGTTTCCAGCACCAGTAACCAGCCCCTCTTGGATACTGCATAAGTGGTGAACGCTTAACATACTCCGGAAGATCCTTGGGAGTATAAAGAATCACCTCATCGAAGATACCGGTACGCCTTGCCTGACGGCCTACATTCTTCAGTGAATAGGCCATGGCATCATTAGCGTAAGAAATGAATATCTTCTTCATTTTAAAATCTATCTCTTTACTCCCCTTGCACGAAGATAGAGACGGTGATAGGTTCTAGGGAAAATAGCCTTGAAATATCCTGTCACAAAGATAATGGGATATCTCCAAGGAAAACACCTCTTTTGGAAAAGAAGAGCGTTATGGAGATTGAGACCATTAGGGGATTTGAGGTACTCAATCCTTTTCTTTAGAGGCATCTCGAAGAAATTGCTGCGGTTACCGTCCTTCGGATGGTCGTTCTCGCACTCCCCAGCATATTGAGGAAGGATCAGATTGTGGAATCCCCTCTTATATGCCCTGTATGTGTAGTCATGGTCGCTTCCCCCATGCTCGTATTTCTCCGTGAAAATTCCGGTCTTCTCAACTACCTCTTTTGAAACGAAAGTGATGTTTCCATGTGCGCACTGACATTCCTGGATCTCTCCATTAGGAGGGAGCATCCTATCCTTGAGGGTTATCTTGTTGATGAAGTCAAATCCCCCATATGTGAATTTTCCTGTCAGTTTATCACGGGTGGAACCGACATAAATCTGACCTTTGCCGTATTTTCCTCTGGCAAATGTATCAGCCTGGTCCAGCATCTTCCAGAATTCCGGCAATATGACAGAGTCATTATTCAGCCATAGATATCCATCATATTCCTCAGGAAAAGCTATTGCAGCTTTCCAGGAGTTTATCATGCCTCCGTTCCAATAGAGAGAACCATCACCTTGCAGGATCTCAATCGGAAAAGGATAATTCCGTTCCTTTACCTTGTCGGCTGTTCCGTCCTTGCTACCGTCATCAGTGAGAAACACCCTCAAAGAAAACGGTACAAGCCCGTCTTCAACCGCATTACGGATTGAATCGAGGCATGCAAGAGTCTTTGCGACTCTGTTGAATACCGTGATTAGGATTGCTATGGAAGTCATGCTATATGCGTACGGTTATGCCTCAAAAGAGCGAAGACTGCCGTTCCAAACGAGAAGATGGACACCATGATGAACAACACGGTCTGAGGAGTCTTCCCTGCAAATGCTATGGTAAAAAGTCCGGCAAAGATCATATGGACAAGATATATGGTCCTGCTCATAGAACCGAACCATGACGAGAAGGCATTGTCAGGGAAATTGAACGGCCAAGCGAGGCAGAAAAGGAACAAAGAAACAGCGAAAGGCCAAAGAAGATGGGTTGAGAACTGAAGTCCAATGAAGAGGGCAACAGCTGCCAGAAAATATGGCAAAGACACATTCTTGTCGTATGGGAGTTTTCCCCTATTGAGATATTCGGCTACCATCCCTCCACTCGCCATATAAAGAAGACCGCAGAACAAACCGTTTCTTGTGGTCTTGAACAACTTGGTATAAGCAGGGACATCATCGAGGTTGAAGACCTGAGCAGCAACTGCTAATGCGAGTCCAAGTATAAGCATAACCCACACAGGTACATTCAATCCCCGAAGGACATAGAATATGATGCCGCACCAGACCATTCCAAGCAGGTACCATAATGGCCATGATAGGTAATTTTCTCCCACCAAGAGGAAGTTCCTCAAGTATAAGATGACAGAACTTTTCAGGTCAAGTCCGTCCTGCCAAAATCCGTATACAGCAAAAGGAAGATAGACAGCTGACCATATAAGATACATCTTGAATACACGAAGTGTCCAAGACCTTATAGTCAGAAGATCTTCTTCCTTTGAGTTTGTCAATTTCCGGAAAAGAAGAAATCCGGAAACTATGAAGAAAAAGGGTACTGCGGCATCAGTAAGATGGGCGATGCTCCACGAGGTGGTATGAATAGCGATGACCATGAAGGCCATCAAGAATTTCATAAAATCAATACCACGGAAACGCTCTCTCACCACCGTATAATGCTATCCCCTTTATGCAATTGAATCCAGGGCAAGCACCTTATGATGCCATGCCCTGGAATCCAATTACATAGTATTAACTATGGTAGAATTACCCTACTTCTTGGTCTCGTGAGGGTTGGTGAAGGAAATCTCGATACGACGGTTCTGCTGACGTCCTGCTGCAGTTTCATTGCCAGCGACAGGCTGTGAGAATCCGTGTCCCTCGTAAGAGAGTCTGTTGGCTGCAATGCCCTTCTCCTCAAGGTAATCGACGATTGCCTTAGCCCTCTTCTCAGAAAGATTCTGGTTGTAAGCCTCAGTACCGATGTTATCGGTGTGTCCATCAACCTTAGCCTTGACTGTAGGATACTTGTTCATCCAATCGACAACCTTGTCGAGACCGACCTTAGCCTCGTTGGTGATCTTGAATGAGTCGAACTCGAACAGAGTTACGTTCTTGAGGAACTCGTTGATCTCATCAGTCATAGGCTGCAGATCAGGAACCTCAACGTAAACGGTATCAGTAACCTTGTAAGGACGGTCAACATACTTGATAACCTCACGATCGACATACTCTTTCTTGACATGGAGCTTGCCACCGAGGTTGAATGCGAGACCAACCATGATAGCGAGGTTGGAAGCGGGACGCCTCTTACCTTCAGCATAAGCGTGGTTACCCATAACAGCATACCTGACATCGGGAACGATGCTGACCTTGTCGCTTACCCTGAAAGGAGTCATGAGACCGACACCACCAGCGATATTAGACTTGTCGATATGTACATAACCTACATGAACGTAGGGAACGATGTTCTTGTGAGGACGGAGGAGAGCGTCAGCGTGAACATAGTTGAAGTTCTTCTCTCCGAAATCAGTGTACTGCTCGCTAACGGTAAGACCCTGCCAACCGACACGGACTCCACCCCAGTCATTGAGCCACTTTCCACCGTAAACATCAATAGCGAGACCTGCTCCGCTATGAGAATGTGAACGATCTACGTACTTCTGGCCATCAAAACCAACGTTGATACCGCCGCCGATACCGGCGAACCAGTTGGTCTTGTAATACTCATACTGCTGGCCGAATGCTGCAACGCTGAACATGGCAGCGACGCAAGCGATTGCGATTTTTTTGAATTTCATATGATTATTATTTATTATTTCCTGAATTATTGAACTATACTAGAAGTGGTAGATCACACCGAATGATGCGAGAGCACGGAGATCCAGAGGGAATCCGGCATAACCTTCTCCCCTTTCATGAGCCTCAGTCTCAGGATGGATACCGTTGTAGTTGTCCATATAAGCCTCACCACAAAGGTCAACATAGATTCCAAGTCCGTTGGCGAAGTCATACTCTCCGATGAAACCTACACGGAATCCCAGAGGAGTATTGCTCTTGGAAATCTTGTCCCACTGCCAAGGATGATGATCGCCAGTCTCTTTGAATTTGAAGGTTTGAGCGAAACCGACACCGGCGTAAGCCTTAGGGCTGAAACGGGAATCTTCTTCAGCCCATTCGTTAATGTTGAGAATGGCGTCAGCGAAGAAGTTCACACTATAGAATTCATAAGGGAAACGCTGATCCTTATAATCCAGTTTGGTCTGCTTGTAGTTACCGGCACTTATGTTCTTTCCGAAGCCAGCAGCAAACCTTACACCGAAAGCCTTGCTGATGTCATAACCTAAAGCAACTTGGCCCTGAGCTGTAAAAAGGTCTATAGTGTTTCCCTGTCCTGTAAATGAGTGGACATTCTCATTGATTGAGAACATGGGACCACCCTGGACAGCAACGTTCCATCTCCCAGAATAATCATATCTATCCTGGGCGAAAACAGATACGGCCCCCAACAAGAGGGCTACCATCAAAGTAGCTGATTTACGCATATTTAAAAGATTTATTATTTGCAGTTGGTAGAAAGGCTTCGCCGCTGTGCCTGCATTATCTGGACACAGTCGGAAGAGTATTTGATGGCGAAACCATGCGAATGCAAAGATATGAAGTTTTTGAAGAGAAACAAACTTTGTCCGCCAATATTTGAGAAAATCAATAGAATTGTTTAGAAAACGAGGCGACAGAAAACGCAAAGAAATCATCTGTCATGACTTGGACGGCACTTTTGTTTTCTTCCTGTCAGAGAATTTGGCCATCAGAATGAACAATGCACTGATCAATGCAGCTATCAATAATGCGACAAATACATTGTAAGTTATAGCCGAATCCGGTATATAAGTCCTTCCTTCCAATAACAATCAAATAAGTATGGCCAATGAAAATCCAAAGAGTATACATCCCGAGTTGTGCGACCTTGTCCAACAGCACTGATACTCTTGACAAACGGATTATTGAAAGGCACATCATCAGTCCAAGCAATGATTGGGAAATTCTTAAAACGGCATCGTTCATACTACGAAAATGCTCTCTAGGCTGAAACAATGGCAGTTCCCTTGCTATCAGCAATGACACTATCAAAACTATAATAGGCACGAACAGGTGCACCTTTTCAAGTTTCTCCATCATGTTACGCTTCTTGCAGATGACACCGAACACGAAGAAAGGGAAAAAAGAAAAAGCTCTTTGGAAAGATAAAGACTGGTCAACGGGGACAAATCCCGCAAGAACAGAAAGGACGAGTGATCCTATCAGCAATGCGGCATCGTTGATCTTTTTCGGCATGTTCCATATCGCCAATCTCCAATATATCAAGCACAAGATATACCATATGGCGAATTTAGGAGCGATGATGTCGTGCAATGAAAGAAGATGAGCGTGTGGAGCAGTAGCGACTTGGGTAGATGGGAAAAGTCTGAAAATAACCTCTAGAACAATATGAGCCAACTGAGCGAACAAAAAGATAAGAGCCGTCTTCTTGACCCATGCGATCTATTTTGCTCTATCAGCATTCAGGGAAGTGAAATATCCTGACATGAAAACAAAAAAGGCATACAGAAATAAAAGATCATCCTGTTCACCAATATACCATAGTCATTGTATCGCAAATGACTGAGAACAACCAGGAAAATCAGGACGAATTTCAATCCGTCAAGTTTAGTATCTCTTTTCTTGCTCATATTGTGTCAGTAGTGATTGTCTCAACAAAAATTATTCAGTAGCCTCTTCTTCCCCTCTAAGGAACCTTGCTGCAGCCAAGGCGCAATTGATTCCGTCTATTGCTGAAGAGACAATTCCTCCCGAGTACCCTGCACCTTCTCCGCAAGGGAATACACCGGGAGCTTCAGGGCTCTGGTAATTGTCATCCCTGGTCATCCTGATAGGAGAGGAAGTCCTTGATTCAACTCCGAGAAGAAGCGCATCGTTTGTGTAATATCCTCTCATGGTATGCAGGTTGACCGCAGGGAAAGCCTGCTGCAGCCTTTCTGAAATGTGCTTGGGAAGAAGCTCATGCAGAGGAGCAGAAACAGCTCCTGGATGATATGATGTTGCAGGGAGATCTTCAGAAATCTGCTCTTCGCAGAAATCCACCATCCTCTGGGCAGGTGCAGCCATAGGATTGTACTTGGATCCGTCCGGCTTCCTCTGTGCAGCTACCCAATCGTACATGCTCTTCTCGACATCATGCTGGAAATTGAGAAGGCTGAAAGCGCCGTCAGCATGGTATTTCTCGGGTTCATCACCGGGCTCTATCGAGACAACCACACCGGCGTTAGCCCACTTGGAGTTTCTTGCGGAATTCGACATGCCGTTGAGGACGGTCGTTCCGGGTTCAGTCGAAGAAGGAACGAGTATGCCTCCGGGGCACATGCAGAAAGAGAACACTCCCCTTTCGACCTGCTCCCCATCGGGGCCATCACCGAGGATTTGCTCCACGAAACTGTACTCTGCCGCAGGGAATCCGGGTTCCCACTGACCACGATAGCGCATCTGGTTGATAAGGGACTGCGGATGCTCAACCCTCACTCCCATCGCGAAACCTTTCGCTTCAAGGGTCCATCCTTTGGCAGATGCCATCTCATAGATGTCACGAGCTGAATGACCGGTAGCGAGAATTACAGCATTGGCTTTGTATGTCACCTTCTTGGGTTTTTCACCATTGGAGTCGACTACCTTTACATTATAAACACCGCTCTTAAGACGTGATACGTCCTCAACTCTACTCTGGAAATGGTACTCTCCTCCGTGTTCCTCAATGCACATCCTTATATTCTCAACCACTCTTGGCAGTTTATCCGTTCCGATATGGGGATGGGCATCAATGAGAATGGATCGGTCCGCCCCGAAGTTGACGAACTGGTAAAGGACTTCTCGGATATCACCCCTCTTCGAAGATCTGGTGAAAAGTTTTCCGTCAGAGAAAGTACCTGCACCGCCTTCACCATAGCAATAGTTGGAATCCGGATCCACTTCACCGGTCCTGGAAAGCTTAGCCATGTCGGTCTTTCTTGCATGCACGTCCTTTCCCCTTTCGAGCACTATCGGTTTGAGGCCGAG
>JAEEGL011925812.1_pt1 | contig 22246 bp, 18 predicted proteins | sample 9134231 | NCBI WGS metagenome assembly JAEEGL01 (sample SAMN16246548, study PRJNA631951) | gut metagenome | biome: gut microbiome; feature: rumen; material: fiber-attached | host: Bos | place: Iran: Karaj | collected 2018-10 | reverse complement strand
TTTTTTTTTTTTTTTTTTATTTGTTTTTTTTTTTTTTTTTTTTTTTTTTTTTTTTTTTTTTTTTTTTTTTTTTTTTTTTTTTTTTCTTTCTTGCACCTGTTGTTGTCGTATTTTTATTAGAAATAATTAGTATGATAATTTTTAGAAAAATCAATAGTCTGTCGTGGCATTTTGAGTCTACTGAGTGCTGTAACTAATGGGTATGGATGGTGAGCTATTACTAACGGCATTGATAATGCAATTGATCAGAGATTATATTATTGACATCACCCATAACTGTTTTGCTACGATCATCTGTTACAAGATGATAAGACAAAAGTGATCACGGTATTGCAGTATTGGTAATCTTTTCGTGCTTCTTATTTCATGTTTTGTATTTGAGCTCTTTGTTCTCAGACACAAGACGGCCATTAAGCTTTTGATCTCATGTTCTTTCTGACAATTTCCGAGAAGTACATAGTAGTATCGAGAGGACAAAGCTAAAACGTTTTGTCCTCTTCCTTTATCCAGCTCTTAACACCAAAAATAACTGAGACGCGGGGCGGTATCAGTACGTTTTCCCTCACGTCACCAGAGCGTGCCCCGACATCATTACCCAGCATTGTTACGACAACACGCTCAATGTTCAGTCCCGCAACACGGCATGCATCAGACACCAACACCGCTTTAGAGTTTTCTCATGATCCTGATCCCTTCTGCGGAAGCTCAGGAGTTTTCCACTTTCAGGGACTCCCCGGACTGTTTCTTCCGAGCTGTTTTTACAGAGCATTTCTGCTCCACCTTCGTAGTCCCAGCCCTCTTTACAGCGCTTTTCCGCCCCGCATTTCCGGATCTTTCCCCGGTACACTTCCCTGTGCTTTTCCTGCCGGTATTCTTTGCTCCCTTCCCGGAAGCCTTAGCCCCGCTTTTCCCGCCTTTTTTCCGGGGCTCCGCTTTCCCGGCATGAGGCTCGGGCCAGAATTCCGGATCGTTAAGATACCGGGTCAGCACCGCCAGAGATCTGTTTACCACGGACTTCACCATTTCGTTATCCCGGGTTGTGATGTGTTTTCCGGTCAGCGCCTTCATCACCCAGATCAGACTCGCGGTCTTGGCCATCATGGTGCTGGTAAATATCATCGCCGCATAGGGCAGGTTGTGGTGCGCATTCTGGTCGATATTGGAGCGGTAGCGGGGATTGATTCTCTGAAGGCTCAGAGGGAAGCCGCAAAGACCGAGCTTTTGGAGTACTTGCAAGCTTAACGCCGGATCCGCATCGGAGGCGCGGAAGTTATTTCCGGCCCTGATGTCAGCCGGATTCTCTGCCAGATACCGGACGCCGCAGTTTCCGTCATTGATAATCTTGTCGAAGAGATGAATGATGAGCTGGTAGCAGCGGGCCTCCGCAACGGTGGCATTTTCAATAAAGCTGTCCGAGAGAGCATGCTCCCGGCTTATTTCCAGCCCTGGCTCAGAGCTGACTTTGGCGGTAAACCTTACCGCGCGATTCTTGATAAGATTCTGCCGGGCCTTTTCTGTTAAAGATGCAAAGATGAGATTCGTGATTCCGGAACGGGGCACGCCGTGGAGGGCCATGTATTCCTGCATGACGCTGGAGCTGGCGGTCAGACTCTGACCGTTCATCAGCATTCGGAGATTGATAATGGTCTGCTCCCGGTACATGGGGAAGGTGATGCGGAAAGCCGGCATCATATCGGCGATAACGGCGGTCGGGTCATCGGTGAAGAGCCGCAGGAGCCGGGGATCATCCAGAAAGAACCAGAGAGGAAAGGGCAGCAGCAGAAAGGCATTCCGGGCGGCGGGGATCTTGCTCAGGATCAGGTTTATCAGAACACCCTCCAGTCCCGGCTCATGGACGATTTCGGAAATCAGGAGCTGATTGTAGGCCATAATCCAGTCCGCTCTCAGACTGTAGCTGTTCAGAAGGCTCATCCCCGCCTTGTCAGGATGGTTACCGGGATGAATACCGGAATGCGTACCTGAATGTTTGCCGGAAATACCGGCAGGATCCCCGGAACCGTCAGCGGGAACAACGCCGGGAAGATCGTGCATCATGAGATAAAACAGGAATTTATCCTTGAGGCGTTTCCTTTCCGAAGGGGAGACATCGGGGTTCTCCCGCACAATGAACTCATTGCACTCCGCGGTATTCTCCAGAAAAAAGCTCTTAAGCTGAATGAATTTGAGATCCCGGACGAAGGGGACATACCAGGAGTCCATGATTTCCAGTTCCCGGAGGCTGGCTCTCTTCCCGGGATCCGGATCCAGCACTTTGTCCAGATAGCGGTTCATGATCTTCATGTAGGCCTTGGGCTCCCGGCCCCAGTGATCAATGAAGGTCGAGGGGTGCATCTTTTCCAGAAACTTCCGGAAGCGGTTCCGGTAATCATGGATGCTGAACCTCCGGCTGTTCACCCTCCGGAGCCAGGGGAACTCCTTTACGGCGAGGGGAACATTCGTCTGCGGGAATTTCCGGCATAGCTCCTGCCATTCCCGCGCGGGATGTTCCCGGAGGAGCTCCGGGGATGTCTCGCAGTTCAGGTTTACGGGAACCGAGGGAACAGAGGCGCTTTTTCCGAAAATGGCGCTTACGATGCCGCTCCTGATGGGTTCGGGTTCCGGAAGGGGACTCTCCCTCATGATATCCATTATGGCGCCGCAGTTTTTGATGCTGTCAGTAAGCAGGCTGTCCGCACTCTTATATTTCTGAAAAAAGTTCTCCGGGAGAAATCTGTTATCTTTGCAGATCTGCATTTTCTGGTATCTCTGATTAAAAAATCACACGGTAACTAAAATCCGCACTATAAAAAAATCACCTGAAAACGCTATGCCATTGTGAGACATGAGTTAGCCTTCAGGTGATGGTCAATGCTTCTAACAAAACATGACATGGATCATATTCTACTTATTTTTGTGATCATGTGCAAAGTTTTTGGTGAGATTTTGGCAAGGTTTTGGTGATTTTTGTTTTTTACGCCAGCTTCAGGGGAGCTTGACAGGCATCCCGGGGATTTGAGGGGGCGTAAGAGGCGGCGTAATAGGGGCGGCTTCAGAGTATAGCAGAGGAGATTTTTCCGGCTGTGAAATAAGCCGTAGAGAGGGGATTCAGGCCTTTACGGGAGCGGGGTTGCGGCATCGGGAGCAGGATTTGTTTCGAAGGGGGAGCTGAGCCGGTACGGGGGAGATTCCCCTCCGCAAAACAACGGCCAATGAAAGAAGGAATGTCGCCGGAAAACCCGCCCCGGGAATCCCGGTTTCGGGCAAATTTGCCGAAACCGGGCTCCGGAGCAGGGCGGCTTAAGAACTACTGATCCCGGCGGCGCTTATTCCCGGCGGCATTTATCACCGCGGTTTTTTCTGAGCACGTAGGGCCCTTCGCTGAAGTGAGACACGTCGCCGCCCGCAGACATAGAGGCATCGGTAACCTTAATGTTCAGGCTGTCCTTCCCTGCCGGGGTGATAATCACCTCCTGAAGCTCTTCAATGCCGTCAAGATTGGTGTTCTCAGGCGCCACGGTAACCCAGTCCGGGACGGTCCGGCAGTAGATGCTCTTTTCCCGGAGCTCGCACTGGCGATCCAGCATAACCTCGGCGCCGCGGTACATGGTGAAGCAGCCACGGACATGATAGCCCTGATCGTTTTTCTTCAGAGTGACCTCGGCCCGGGGAAGCTCAATGGTGTCCCCGCCGTTCCGGAGATCAAAGTACACATCGGCTCCCAGGAATTTTTTGCCGATCTTGATGACGTAGGTGCCGTCCTTAACGGCGCCATCCTGAGCTCCCGGGGCGGCGGCTTTGTCTGCTCCCGCTGCCAGAGCCGGAGCGGACAGGGCCAGGGAAAGCGCCAGAAGTGCCGTTCCCCATGACCTGAAGCCTGATGCTTTCCCGGAAAGTTTTCCGGAAGATGTTTCTGCTGCTTTTTCTGCATTAAATCCTGACATGGCTGATTCCTTTTAATTGCGATATCCGAAGAATCCTCCGGAAGCCCGCCGGGAGCTCCGGATGACCGGATGATTTTTCGGGTAATATACCGAGATCCGCCCCTGCTGGCAATGGGGGCGTTATTAAGGATCTGCTTTCACAGGCGGGGAGTGTTGTCAGGAATGAGCTTTTTTGGAAGGATGCTCCTATTTTCTCCTTTCTTTCTTTCTTTTTTTCCTCTTTTCCTCTTCTTCCTTCTCTTCCGGCTCCTCCATCCATAAGACTCCTCCATAAACCTTCCGGTCTCATCTACTTTATTTTTGCCGCCTTTCTTCCCCCTTTATTTCGCCGTTAGCTGTCTTCCTCCGGCTCCTTGGTAATTCTGCCATTCCCCGGTTCCCCGAAAATTCTGCCATTCCCCGCCTTCCCTGAAATGCATCCTTTCCCCGGGATCCGGCCGCTCCCAAGCCCGGAGCTTTTTTCATACCCCGGCAGGATTTTGAGAGGTGTTCAGCCTTTCCGGAAAGAGGCTCACGGCAAACAATGGCAAACCAAAGCAGGTTCATTATAATTTCCCAAAGTCTCCGCCTTTATTGCCTGAAACCGGTTCTTCTCCCGGTTTTTTCTCAAGTTTTCTCAGTTTTGCGTTCCGGTTTCGGAGGCTCCGGATTTTGCGAGGCCCCAGATGAATCACTGTTCAGCCCCGGCGGCAGGCATCCCCGGCTGCCGTAATAGGAGATCCGCTGCCCCGCGGGTTTTTGCCGCCTGCTCTGTCTTGGCCGCTCTTGTTATCGCGGTTTCCGGTCTTTCCGGCTGCGATTTTGATGATAAGAGGGAATATGCCCACTACACCAATAAGGAAGTGCCTGACGTTATCACAGTTCCCTCCTTTACGGTACTGAAACAGGGTGATATCGAAAAGGGGGACACCGAGTTTATTATCATGCCGGGGCCGGAGGTGGCGGAGGTCACGGGGACGGATCCGGAATCCGGAGAGCTTACGGAGCTTCCGGACGGCTCCTTCCGTTATGTCTGGACGGGAACCTGGACAGGGGATACCCGGGAGTACGAAGCCCCGATACATTTCAGCGATTCCGGGGGACAAAGCCGGGTATTTAAGCTCAGCCTCTATCAGGATCCCCTGCATTACCGGAGCTGGCATTACCGGAATACCGGCACCTTTCCGGAGGATCAGCATGCTCCGGGACTTCCTGGGTTTGACCTCGGCCTCTGGCGGGCGGCAGATCTCCGGGATCGTAAAGGAGATCCTCTCACCGGAAAGGGCGTCACGACAGTGGTTTTTGACACGGCGGCGGATGCCGTTCATGAGGATCTCCGGGACGGCCTCGTAAGTTTTCCCGATGTTTCTCCCGCCATGGCTTCGGTGTTTTCCTATAGGAATCCCGACGGGGTCTACCTGGACAGCAACGAGGAGATGTTCCAGCATGGCACTGCCGTGGCCGGCATTGTGGGAGCCCGGGCCGGAAACGGCCTGGGCAGCCGGGGCATCGCCCCGGATGCCCAGATGGTGTCCGTGTTTTTCCCGGAGCTCAGCTACTACCAGTCTTTGAAGCACGGCCTCAGCTTCACTGCCTTCAGCGAGGTTAATATCCTGGAGGAGCTTCTCCGGCACCGGGACAGCTTCCGGGTCATTAATGAGAGCTGGAGCATGACCGGGGCCACCCGGGTTACCGCCGCCGGACTCATGGCACTGGAGGCTCTGGCGGAGTCCGGGGTGTCTGTTTCATCCTCTCCCGGGAATTCCTACAATCAGAATACCTATACCGTGGAGGTCAAGGAGCTTACCGGAAACGGCCCCATAACCCTTGTGGGCCCCTGCCGTTCCTTCGGGGTTAACTGCGGCTTCAATCCCGGCGGCCATAACGGAGTTTCCCCCCACGTGATCCGTTCGGGAGCCGTCACCGCTTCCGGGACAATCTCCTCATATAGTCCCCTGTCCTTCGGGATCTGGATCTCCGCTCCCGGGGGCGAGTACGGCTATCAGGATCGGGAAAGAGCGGTGGTGACAGCTGACGTTTCCGGAGCGGGGGCGGGTTTTGCCAACCGGGTCTCCCGGAAGGGCCGGACGGATTACACCCTGTTTAACCGGACGCTTTCCCCGGACAATATTAACGGGAACAGCACGGACATCATGAACGGCACCTCCGCGGCGGCAGCCATGACCAGCGGCCTTCTGACCCTCATGTATCAGGCCTATCCGGATCTCAATGTCTGGCAGGCCCGCTATCTTCTGGCCGAAACCGCCCGAAATGACACAGATTTTCCGGAAATGGCCGAGGGGCCGCAGGAGACGGGGACTCTGGGCATTAATCTCCGCCGCCACTATGAGAGAGGCCCCATGCTGATATGGCAGCCCGGCTGGATCACGAATGCCGCGGGCTACCGCTACCATGGGAGATACGGCTTCGGGATTCCCGATGCGGAGGCTCTCCTTAAAAGGACGCTTTCCTGTGATACGGATCCCGAGTGCCAGGTGCGGGCTCAGCCTCCCGAGTCCGGTGAGACCGGACAGGTTTCCTGCCGGGCCGGAGAGCCTCTTTTTATGGGAGCCTTCGGAAACACCTATGAATGCGAGCTCACCGCTCTCCGGGACGAATCCGGATCCCCCATCAAAGGAGAAATCAGTCTCGAAACCGCCGGCTTCAGCATTGACGCCCTGAAATTTGCCGTTTCCCCGCCCCCGGATGCCGAGGCGGAGCTTCCGGATGCGGGGGAGATCTCCCGGGAGCTCCGGGATCGGGCGGTTATTGATCCCAAGCTCTTCTGCCGGGATGCCACCATGTACTTTGCGGAAACTCAGAACGGCGCCATCACCCCCGACAAGTATCAGCAGAAGCTTCCCCTGCAGCTCGAGCTTTATTCTCCCGCTGGCACTCCGGGGATCATTAAGAACTACTGGTCAAACTTCATGGGGATCCGGGGCTACCGGGACAAAAAGGGCGTGATCCGCCCCTACAGCTCCCGCCCCGGTGATTACATCTTCCGGAGCATGAGCTTTTACGGCGAACGGGTGCCGGATCCTGAGAATGCCGTTTTCCGGACGCGCTTCCATTCCTTCTGTCCTTTGGATCTCTCCTACATTAAGCAGCATCTCCGGGTGAGCTTTGATTATTACCAGAGGTAAGACGGCAGAAGACCGGAGGCCGATTAATCGCAACCGGAGGCAGGATAACAGAATACCGAGGATAACAGAAAAGAGGCAGAATACCCTCCGAACCGGGATCGGAGCTCCGGACATCCCGGGTGCGTACGAGAGCTCATAATTATGGTATAATCCCCGCAAACGGGGCGGCATCCCCAGGAGAGACCGGCGGTCTTTCGGAGTAGATTCGTGCCGTCCGAAGGATTTTCGGGCTTTTTCCGCGCAGGGGAAAGGGCCTGGGACGCAAAGCCGTCCCCAGCTTTTTTTCAGGGAGAGATCCGCTTTCAGGAGCCTCTTCCTCGTAAAATTCACAAGGAACCCGGGAGGTTATCAGATGGCTGGTGTTTCCAGACCGTGTTATATCGTTGACTGGCATGATATGTCTGCCGCTGATCTTATGGAAAAGATCAAGCCCCTCATGGCAGAGCGAGATTATTCTGTTTTTATCGTAAATGACAGAAATTCCGAGGACGAGCTTACCAATCTGAAAAAGATTATCGGCCCCTTCAAGCAGATTATTCTGATCCAGCGTCTCTCTGATTCCGCTCCCTATGCCGCCATTTCCGACGGCTTCCGCGAAGCCAACAGCAGAGGCTTTTCCCATGCGTATCTGTGGGTGCCGGAATGCCAGTTTGCCTACGAAGACATCAAGGCCATGTGGGGACTGGCGCAGGAGCATCCGGAAAACATCATTTCCGGAGTTACCCGCCTGGATGCTGAACCCCGCACCAGAAGAGAAAAGATCAAGCTGAACTGGTACAAGAAGGATCTCAAGGTTATCCGCAATTTCGATTTCGAGGCTCCGGTGCGCATCTATCCGGTGGCCATTGCCTATGAGTGCATGCAGAAGCACGATCTGGGCATGGTGATAAATTTTCATGCTGAGCTCTTTATCCGTCTCTGCTGGGCCGGACTCCATTACTCCATGAAGGTGGCCCGTCCGACGCACATCGCTGAAAGACCGCCGGAGCCTTCCAAATTTTCAGACTGCGTGAAGGAGTTCCGGAATCAGTTCAATTTCTATTATGAGAGGATCGCTCATAAGAAGGACGTGGCGAATAAGCAGCTGTTCTGATTTCCGAAGCCGGCAGGGATCCCCGGAGCAATGATTCGGGTGAGGCTTGCCGGTTTTTTTGTGTTTAATCATTTTGACTCCCCTCTGCGGTATTTGGGGCGGTGTTTCCTGAGACTATGATTTATTGCACTGACTTGGATGGTACCCTCATTCCCAACGATATGTCGGTGACCTCGTTTTTTTCAGTTAACCTGAAAAACCCTCTGATGCTGATCCCCTCCCTGTGGTGGCTTGTCAGAAGCGGCGGCAGAAGAGAGGTGCTCAAGTTCTACATTGCGAGAAGATACGCCTTTGATCCCGGGAAGCTTTCCTGGAACCGGGAGGTTTTGGACTTCCTCAGGGAGCAGGCCGCAAATCCGGAGAACGAGGTTTACATTGTGTCGGGAAGCGCCGACGCTCTCGTTAAAAAGATCGCCTTCTACCACGGCTTTTTCCGGAACGGCTTCGGCACCAATCCCGAGGTCAATCTGGTGGGCAAAAACAAGCTGGCCTATCTCCGGAGACGCTTTCCCGGCCAGGAGATCTGCTACATCGGAAACTCCCGGACGGATCTCCGGGTCTGGGAGGGGGTATCCTCTGGCATGGTGGTATCCGATAACCTAAGGCTTATCGAGGAGGCCAAGTCAGTGACCCGGATCGATCGGGTATTTCCGCCGAAATGGGAGAAGCCCGGATCCCGGGGTGTCTTCGCATGAAGCCAGCCATCACCATCACCCTCATGGAACGCCGGGGCTCGTGTCCCTGTCATCACGGCCATAAACCCGGAGACTCCTTTGATTTTGACCAGGATCGGGGACGGCTCTGTCCCATGGCCATGCATGTGGCCTTTATCTATGCCGATATCCTCCGGTACGGCGGCCGCATTCCGGGAGAACCCCCGGGAACCGCCCGGTTCTGCTGCCCGGATCCCGATACCATGAACATCTTTAAGCTGGAGACCCGGCCTGCGGGATCCCGCCCCGCCGGAAGCCAGTCCCAAGACTCTCTTAAGGAAGCTCCGGAGATAAAAGCTCCGGAAATAGAAGCCCCGGAAAAGTGAGCGGAAGCCGCAATCGCAAATTTCCCGGCTTTCAGGTTCCGGAAGCTCCGCCTGCTGATTTTTAGCCGCGCCGGGGAAAAATTCTTTGCCATATCTGATGCGCTCTTCATGCTGACACCGCGGTTTTGCTGTCCAGCCATCCCTTATCACCCAAGGCATGGCCCGTAAAATCAAGATGCGGCGAGTTTTAAGGTTTTGACCGAGCGCGGGAGAATCGGCGAAAGAGAACCAGCGGCGGTCTTTGTTTATTTGCGACGAGAGCATTTGGTGTCAATGCGCCGAAGGGGATGCATGATTAAAAGAGGTGATTACGTTAAGTTCGGGCGTTATCCGCAGAACAGAGGCGCTGTCAAAGACCCCATAGAATGGCTGGCACTGGAGGTCAATGGCTATGAAGCTCTCCTTATTAGCCGTTTCAGTCTTGACTCCCGGCCGTATCATCATGAACATACGGACATAACCTGGGAGGACTGCGATCTTCGGAAGTGGCTTAATCATGATTTTCTGAAGACAGCCTTCTCGGATGAGGAGCGGCAAAGAATAAGGCTCTCAGAGACAGTGAATGACCATAACCCGAAATACGGTGTCCGCGGCGGAAATAATACCCGGGATCGGGTTTTCTGCCTCAGTATTGCGGAGACGGAACGGTATTTTAAGAACGGCCGTGAAAGAAGGTGCCGGCCTGCTGCTCTGGCAAAAGCGCATGGGGCAGCTTCCGGCAATGAAGGTTATTGCTGGTGGTGGCTGCGTTCGCCGGGCTGTCATGAGAGAGATGCATCGTGTGTGACTCCTGCACAGGAATTCGGGATGAATGCTTCTACCGCAATCAACATATTCGCCAGAGCTGTTGTAAGACAGCGCAGGATTCCTTTTGAAATAGTTTCCAGTGAGTCAGATGTCACGAGAGAAGAGACAATGCAGGCATTTTTGGCATTACGGGAACAAGCCAAAAAAATGGAGTTGCAGACATGAGTTTGGATGATATCAATAAGGAGATCAGTCTTGCCCGAATGGAGACTGGAGTGTGATCTTCTATGCAGTTATTGACACCAACGTGCTTGTTTCGGCATTGTTATCAGTAAGGGTGATGCTGCCACAGTTAGGTGTTTCGTGAAGTAATGGCCGGTGAGATTAGGAATAAAATGCTGGAAAATCTTTTGGAAGAATTAGATCATTCAGATCTGTCGAAATATTCATCTCTCCTTATCAATCTTTATCAAGATGATGATATGTACACGGCTGAAGCCTGTTTGGATGATGAAGAATTAATCATCGGTCGTGATAATCCTTTTTTAATATGCGACTCAGGAATTCCCTGGGAAAAGGTATTAAAGGAAGCAGGAAAGATACTGAAAAAATACATCAAGGATAATCATGATAAATACAAGCACTTTAAGTCCATTTCATACGGATTTGCTGACGGCGATGAACACTTTATAAAAAAACACGTAAAAAAACACCAGCCTGCGCATTATTCTGCTGAGGATTTTATGAGTTTTCCGCCAGAGAAACTGTACTGCTGGCTGACTGTATATTCCAACGATAATCTGAAAAACAAGCATGGCAGGGAAATTTTCGAGCTTGATCATAAAAATATGACTGATGAGCAGAAACAATACTGGAGTAAACTGCTGGCGGAAAATTTTAATTACGAGAAGTATTATGATGAGTGACAGTCTGGTATGGAGTTTTTTCTGAATATGCCTTTGCTCCGGTCAGTCTTTTTCAGCAGTCTTTTTCCTGACGGATTCCTTCGCTGCTGGCATTTGCCCTCGTATAGACGTGCCAGCGCTGTATGCAACCGGAAAGGGAACCTGGCCGAACAGGAGAGAGGTGATTGATGGCAGCGCTGGCTGTTTATGGCGGCTGCGATTTACAGGCTGCAATAGCAGAGAGGCGGTGCCTTTGCTAAAACCGCAGCGCCGGTAATAGCTCCCGGCGCGCAGGCTTTAAAGCCCGTCCCATGCTTCCGCTCCGGCCTCTCAGGGTATTTCCTTCGGTTTCTCTTATCGTTCTAATGCTGTGTCACTTCTGATGCCGCATCCTTATGTTCCTTTCCGTTTCCCCTGGCAGTTCCCGGATCCTTCCCGGCCAGAAAACGCGGCTTCCGGGGCAGAGAGGACAGGAAAAGCCCGCAAACGGTGAGAAGGCCTCCGATTATGCCCCGGGCATTAAGCTCCTCCCCCAGAAACAGCCCCGCAAAAAACACCGTAATGGCCGGCCCCGCATAGATATAGACGCAGGTCTTTACCGGCCCCAGAACCTTCACTGCATAGTTCCAGGAGGCAAAGCACAGGGCGGAGGCCACAGCGCCCAGAAAGGCCAGATTGAGGAGAGCCCGGGGATCCGTGTAGCGGGAGAGATCCTGCCACGAGATGTCTGCCATGGCCGCAAAGGGGGCGATGAACAGGATCCCCCACAGGAAGGCGCGGCGGGTAATGGCCAGACTGCCGTACCCCAGGGAGGAGAGCTTCTTGATGGTGAGGGAGTACACCGCCCAGGAGATGCAGGCGGCTACGGTCATAAGATCCCCGATGGGACTCACGGTGAGATCAGAGTCTCCCGCGCTGAGCATGACAATCCCGGTCATGGAAATGACAAAGCCTGAGATAAAGCCCCGGGAGAGCACCTGGCGGTCATGGTATGCCGGGAGCGCCAGAAGGGCGGTAAAAAGCGGGGCCGCGGAGACAATGATGCCCACATGGGAGGCGCTGGTGATGGTGAGGGCGGTGTTTTCCAGCATGAAGTACAGGCAGATCCCGGTGAGTCCCGCCAGAGCGAAGTACTTTTCCTCTCCGGGGCGGCTGGTTACGGCGGGGGCTCCGGCCAGACTGAGCAGGATGACAGCAATAATAAGCCGGACGAGCAGGATTTCCGCGGGATCAAAGCTGGCCACGAGATACTTGGTGGAAACGTAGGTAATGCCCCAGACGGCGGTAGTGAACAGGGCCGCCAGATGTCCCGGCAGGGTATTTGCGCTCATGCGGCCTTCCTGCTATGCCGGATACGCCGGCGGCAAAGAACGGAACAGGGGATTAAGATTAGGGCAAAGGTCAGGAGCGCCGGCGGGATCCGTCTCCCGCGGCTCCGGACAGCGCCGGAGACTGAAGTTACCACTTTTTCTTGGGCATGAAGAGAATATCGATGTCGCTTTCCTTGGCTTTTTCGTTGGCCATTTCCTGCTCGAGCCTCTTTTCAGCCTCGGAGTTAATGCGGGCCAGGATTTCTTCCAGATGATTCTTGACGCCCTCCAGCCAGGAATCCCGGAACTGGAGCTTATTGAGAGAGCCCAGCCCGCCCTTGATAAGATCCCGGGCCGTGCCGTTCTGGTTGTTGGTCAGGGCTTCCTCGATATTATTCATGAGGTTGCTGAACTGGATCTTGTAGATGTTGATCTCCAGCACCTTGTCCTCGTCCACGAAATCGTTTTTGGAGATCCGGCCCCGGTTGAATTCCTTGCGGAGGATCTGCCGGAGGCGGCGCATGGTGCGGATCATTTTCAGGGACTGATCGGCATTGGCGGGCGGAGCAAACTGGGTATCCCGGGAGGGGGAGGTTTTGGTGATCTCTATCTGGGATGACATGTCATTGATGCGCTGCTGCACCTGAATGCTGTTCTGCACCGTGGCGATGATCTGAAGAGAGCTCAGGATGCGGTTCTGCAGAATAACGATCATCCGGTTGGAGAAGGGGATCTGGGTGACGTTCATCAGGATGTCGTCGGTTTCATCAATGATGTTTTTCTGCCGGGAAATGAGGAGCTTTTTGTCCATTTCCTGCTGAACCTGGTAATCACTGTACAGCATATAGGCAATGATCACAAAGACCAGCAATATGATAACGAATATAGTAATGGCAAAAAACATGCTGAACACCTCTCGAGCAGGAAACGATCCTGGGCCCTTAACCCCGCGCGGCGCGCAAACCGGGCTGTTTCCTGTTCATCCTTCTGCTGCTATTACGGATGCCGGATGAATCATTCCGGGAAAATGCTGTCCCGATTTTATCACAGGTTAACGCGGCGGTTGTTTTTGTCGTGCTCTAATTTTGACTGAACCGCAAAAAAACTCGCCGCCTGCCGGCATCCTTCCGGCCCCTTTCCTGATTCTTTCAGCCTCTTTCCTGAAAAATTCTCCCCCATGGCGCAGTTCCGCGTTTCTGGCAAGGATCCGGAGAAAATCAGTCAACCTGTGAGTGCCGGCGTAGAATCAGCTTAAAAAACTTTTCCGGGAGCGAGGGGCGGGCGGGCCGTGCTATAATGAGAAATATTTTCAGCTTTGGCAGTTCCGCTTCGGGGATTTTTTTTCCGAACGCCGGTGCCGGGCGTCGTGATAATAACACTGACAGGGCGGATTTCTCCCTCCCTGCAATTTAAGCGAGTATTTTAACAGGAGCATCCTAATGACTGTAATCAAACAGCAGGACTTTATAGATTCCATCTATGACGCTCTGCAGTACATTTCCTATTACCATCCGCTGGACTTTGTCAGGGGCCTGAAAAAAGCTTACGAGAGAGAGCAGAATCCGGCTGCCAAATCAGCCATCGCCCAGATTCTGGTGAACTCCAAAATGTGCGCCGAGGGCCATCGTCCCCTCTGCCAGGATACCGGCATTGTTACCTGCTTTGTGAAGATCGGCCGCAACGTCACCTTCGAGGGAGACATGCTGGTGCCGGAGATGGTAAATGAGGGCTGCCGGAGAGCCTACTGCTGCCCGGACAACCCCCTCCGGAAGAGCGTGCTTAAGGACCCTGCCGGAAGCCGGGTGAACACCCGGGACAACACTCCCGCCGTTACCCATGTGGAGATTATCGAGGGAGACAAGGTTATCGTGGAGATCGCCGCCAAGGGCGGCGGGTCTGAGAACAAGACCAAGATGGCCATGCTCAATCCTTCCGATTCCATTGAAGACTGGGTGCTGGAGCAGCTCCCCCACATGGGCGCCGGCTGGTGTCCTCCGGGCATGCTGGGCATCGGCATCGGCGGCACCGCTGAAAAGGCCGCCCTTATGGCCAAGGAAGCCCTGATGGAGCCCATTGACATCGATGACCTGATTAAGAAGGGCGCGGAAACCGCCGAGGAAAAGCTCCGTCTCAGCATTTACGACAAGGTTAACCGTCTGGGCATCGGAGCTCAGGGACTGGGCGGCCTTACCACCGTTATGGATGTGAAGATCAAGAGCTTCCCCACTCATGCCGCCTCCAAGCCGGTATGCATGATCCCCAACTGCGCCGCCACGAGACACGTCTCCTTCGAGCTGGACGGTTCAGGCCCGGTTAATCTGGTGCCGCCGTCTCTGGACGAATGGCCGGATATCGAGGTGGGGGGCAGCGACAATGCCAGAAGAGTGAACCTGGACACCGTAACCAAGGAAGAGATGGCCACATGGAAGAGCGGCGAAACCCTGCTCCTCAGCGGTACCATTCTTACCGGCCGCGATGCCGCTCACAAGAAGATCTGCGACCTCATTGCCGAGGGCAAGCCTCTTCCCGACGGCGTGGACTTCCATGGCAAGTTTATCTACTACGTGGGACCGGTGGATCCGGTACGCGATGAGGTCGTCGGCCCGGCCGGCCCCACCACCTCCACCAGAATGGATAAGTTCGTGGAAACCATGCTCAGCAAAACCGGCCTTTATGGCATGATCGGCAAGGCGGATCGCGGTCCGGCCGCAGTTGCCTCCATCAAGAAGCACAAGGCTGTTTATCTCATGGCTGTGGGCGGCGCCGCCTACCTGGTATCCAAGGCCATTAAGAAGGCCCGGGTGCTGGCATTCCCGGAACTGGGCATGGAAGCCGTTTACGAGTTTGAGGTAGAGGATATGCCGGTCATGGTAGCAGTGGATTCCGAAGGCAGCAACGTTCATGTGAACGGTCCTGCTGAGTGGCGCGAGAAGATCCTGGCCATTGACTTCAAGTATCTTGAATAGTCCCTTCTGAAAATCCGGTTTTCGGATCAGCAAGAAGCGGGAGTCCTGATATAGCCAGGGCTCCCTTTTTTTGCGCGCGCCCGGCATGTTCTGTACCTATGGGGTGAAAGTCCCGAACACGACCGCCGGCGGCAAGTGTCAGCGTATCGCAAGGCGCATACCGAGGGAAGATTATTTCAGTCCCTCCGTTATTTGCTTGAAGAAATCCGCGTTCCACAAAGCAAGCGATGCGGGATCCCTGATAAACGGAAGGACATCCTCTTTTGCCTGCTCGTAGCTGATCTCGTCAAAGCGGGCGCATAGCAGTTTCCGGGCATCGCTGATGGTGAAGGGTTCCTCTGCTTTCCCGGCCTCTGATTGCACGAGCCGCGCTTTCAGATGCTCGGTATTGAGCGCGGCGCCGCGAGAAAGATAAAAAACGTAATCGTACAAGTCTCTGCCTTTGACGCGGTTTTTCCAGGCGCGGCAGATCACCGCATGCGCCTTTCCGGCAAACAGAGAAGGCATATCATAGAGCGCAATATCATATGGAGCGGGAAGCAGACGGTATTTGTGATCGAATGAGGCTCCTGCCGGGGGATTGGTATCTGCTTTAATCCTGATCTTGATCTTCTCGTTTCCCGGAATCCCTGCCGCTGCCGGATCGGAGGCCCAGATCAGCAGCATATGCTCTTTTGCGCTGCCCTTCAGAAAGGCAGATTTTATTGCGGATTCCTTTGTTTTTGCTTTTTCTGAGATCTCCGTATTCAGGCCGTAAGATGCGACTTCTTTTCTCAGCGTCGGAAAATAGGACGCCAGTTCGAACGCCGGATCCGGCGTCGCCAGTGAAAACTCCAAATCCTCGGAGAAGCGATCCAGACCGTAAAAAATGCGAAGCGCAGTTCCCCCATAGAAGTCCTCATGAAAGCATAAGTTCAGCAATCTGCTGCGCCTTTGAGTACCGTATGTCGTTCAGCATTTCATCAGCAGGGGCAGGGGAAAAATCGGTGTTCTGTGTATTCATAAATCGTTACCTCCTACAATCTACTGGACGTGAAGGGCAATTTTGAGCGGATTTATTTTTGGGAATGCGGCTGAGCGGTTAAGAAGTGAGCAGATTTGAGGTGATGCTCGTGTGTGACAGTCGGTGTGACATAAGTCTAAAAATGATGGTTGTTTTATAGGTAGTTCACAAAAAGAATACGGAGGTTAAGCAAAAACTGGTCAAAAAAAAACAAAAGTAAACTTGTAATATAAGAGTGAGCGATAAACGGTGGAGAATTTGCAAAAACATTGTTGAAGTAATCATTGATGCCGTATGGTACTTTTTTACAGCAAACGATGATTTAACGATTTATAAGATCCACTGGATTGTCAGAATTGGGACGTTATTTATTTTAGATGTTTTATTGGCATGGAGACTAATGAAATCGACGAGAGTGAAATAGACTTTTTGCTGATTTTATAAGCATTTGATTGTTTGATTATCGATCTCGAATTGAGGCAGGAAAATGAAAGGAAAAATATTAAATTATTCGATTCAATCGAATTCTGGAATAATAACTTGTGACGATGGTAGCAGGTATTCATTTGTATCATCAGAATGGAAAGAAGATGGCTTTCCTGAAAAAGGTGTGGTAGTCGATTTTGGAATTGGGGCTGATAATAGTACAGCTAGGGATATCTTCAAAGCACTCGAATCTAATTCAATAAAAAATGGCACTAATAACAGCAATTCAGATTTAATAAGTTTGGAATACGTAACTCCAGATGGAAGACTGAAAAGATGCTGGGGACCTATCTTGCTCTGTTTCTTTTTGGGAATGACAGGTGTTTATCATTTTGCAATTGGTGAAGATAAAAGAGGAATGATGAAGCTGTTCCTGTTTTTTGCTTCAAATCTGTTAATGTGCGCTTCACAAATAATGCGTAAAGCCATTCATGATGAAAATGATGTATTCTATATTTGTATGATCTATGGTTTTGTAGCTTTTGTATACCTTTTGGTTAATTCTATTTGCCATTTCGTTATGATGTTAATGGAAAAATATAAAATTAAAAAAGATTCATTTTTTTAAACATGTAGTGGAGGCTCTAAAAGCCAAAAGTGTTGAATCTAGGGAGCTATGGATGAATATAAGTTAAAAAATGAGGTTTCTTTCTAGAATCAGTGAAATAGCTCATCTTTTTTTGTAATTACAACAGTAGGTGGTTGACTTAAGATTGTGGAGAATTATTATGGTTACAGTTAAAAACAGTTCCGTTTTAGGCTAAATTGTTATAATCTTTAAACTCTAGGAGTTGATTATGATGCTTAAGTATTTTTTTATTAGTTTATTAATGATATTTAGTGTTACTCCATCTTATGCTTTTTGGGGGCCTGACTGCAATAGTGCGTATGATTGTATGAATAAAGGAAGTCAACAGCAATGGGCTGATAAGGCAGCTGAATTCTATGCAGAAGCCTGTGATGAGTATGATTATGCAGAAGGCTGTTTTGCAACGGGATATAATTATAATCAAATAAGAAAATATAGTAAGGCACTTAAGTATTTTTCGAAGGGATGCAAAATGAATCATCCAGCGTCTTGTGAATTTAAAGCTCTTCTGTCTCATTAATTTTTTCTGTCAAGATTGTTGCGGAATGAGTGTTTGTAGTTAGCGATACCCCCCCCCCGGGAATTTGGGATAAAAGAGCGAAGAGATTTCAGAGTAATAGCAAATCAATTTATGATATATGTTAAAATTAATCAAAATTATTTTTAAGGGGTAATGTATTGAAATTTCTTAACTTTATTATTTTTTTAACTTTGGTTTTCTTTAGTTGCAATTCTTTTGCTGTTTTGGGTTTTGGCGATCCCGATTGTGACAGTGCCTTTGACTGTATGGATAAAGCAAAGAAGGTAAAAGGCAAAGAAAGGGCTGATTACTATGGAAAAGCATGTGAAGATTATAGATATTGGATGGGCTGTTTTAATGCTGGCTCTATCTATCAAAGGCACGTTAAGGATAATGACAAAGCACAAAAGTATTACAAGATTGGTTGTGAATTAAAATGTGATACATGTTGTTCTCGAATTAAATATAGCGAATCGGAAATGCAAAATCATTCCGGCTATAACAATAGAAATTTGTCTCCGCAGGAAGCAGGTTCAGCAGTTCGTGGTGTTTTTGATCAAGGACTAGAAGATATTAAAAAATCAAAAGAATATAAAGAACTTGAAGAATTATACGGGTATTGAAGTTAGTGGGTGTGAAATGTTTTCTTTGACAAATAAGCAACAGAAAATTGTAATATCAATTTCTGGTATCGTGGCAATTCTTATAATAGCAGGTATTGCTGTGATGTATCACAAGATTAAAAATCCGGTGATTCATTCTCCAAAGGATATAACTAGTGATCTAATCATTGATATGTTTGAAAATAATATAGATTCTTTAACAATTGATTATATTTTTACAGGATGTCCTGAAGACGGGCGTGAATTATTTAATGGACAGGCAAAGGATTTGCTATCCGGTCCGATGAATGAAAACGAATGGATAGAATATAGAAAAGTTACAAATCCATTTATGAGAATGAGAATAAGTAACCATGCAAGACCAGTTGTGAGACTGGATTTTGAAATTAAATTCACCGAAAATGTAGGTTCTCTGAATTGTGCATTTATAGGTTTTGATAAGTTGGAATATGTAAATATCCAGGATGTATCAAACATTAAGTCTGTAGCTTCAATGTTCCAAAATGCGGTTTCATTTAATCAGCCATTAGATCATTGGGATACATCAAATATTACAGATATGAGTTATATGTTTGCGGGTGCCAAATCTTTCAATCAGCCTATCGGAAACTGGAATACATCAAAGGTTGTTTTCATGAGTGGAATGTTCATGAACGCAAAATCTTTTAATCAGCCTATAGGAAACTGGAATACATCGAGTGTTAGAGACATGAGTTATATGTTCACTGGTGCAGAAGCATACAGTTATCCTATGCCAATAGATCCAAATGCATCAGAAAACTGAGAATCTCGCGTTGGTGAACACTAATTAGCTCATATCCGGTTAACTCGAGTTTCCCACACCCAAAATAAAGGTTCCCCCTTACTCTTATAGATGTGCCTGAGTAAAAATTCGATCCCTTGACAAATCCGGTTATTTTACTGTAGGCACAACAGACTTTTCATGTCTGATTTGTGCCTTCCTATGAACGTTCGGAAGAATTCTCCCTGTTGTCGGAACCATTTCATTGAGCATCTCATGGGCTACCTCGTATGCTTTCTCTATATTCCATAGAAGGCGGCTTTCTGGAAGAATCCGGCCCGGGAAAGCCCGCAGAGAACGATCTCCTGCATGATTTCCTTCACGGCGTTCTTCTTGTCAGTCAGCCCAGCGGCATGGTACTGGTTCAGCATTTCCGTGATAACATGATTCATCTCATGTTCCTCCGCAGGTACTTCATCAAATACTTCAGATTATTGCTGCGGTACCTGTCCCCGATCTGCAGTATGCTGTCTGTACTGAGCCTTTCAAATTCTTCGCTGCCGATGCGCAGATCTTCAAAGAGCATTCTTTCAATCTCCCGCTGGCTTGTTACCGGAGGCATCGTATAGAGCTTATCGCACAGTGCCTTTTCCGGGGTCGCAATCCGGTATATATAGCCGTTTTCTTTCCTGAACACCACTCCGAAGGGGTACGCATCGGGGGGCACATCGCGGTAGGTGAATCGGCCGAAATGATTTTCCGCCTCTTTTTGCTTTTTCTTGCTGAACGTGGCGGATGCATACGTGTAAACAGCTTCGGGAATCAGCCCATAGAATGACAGCGCATATTCGAACGACAGATACGACGGCCCGAAGATCGCCCCGGCAAGGCAATATCCCGGCGCATTCCCATTTGTCTCATAGATGCCCCGGGTGAGCGGGTACAATTCGCCGCATCTCTTCATTCTCAGGATCTTACCCGCCGGATCGCTGTACCTGCTGAGCTGATCCATGAGCATCGCTGTTGAAACAATCATGATAATCGCCTTCAAATTGGATTATATGCAAGCTGGAGAAGAAAATCGCCAGCATTATGCTGTTTCTTTTCCGCTGCTGCCTGACAAAAGCGATGGAGAAAAGGATCTTGCGGAACTTTTTGCCGCGCTCTCCTTATTCCCTCCCATATTCAAGCCTCCGGCGCTTCCATGCATATGTGAAAATTGCGGAGTGTTTTCGGAATTTTTTGACGGCGCTGTCACAGCCAGATTTATGCTGACTGTCATTCCGCAGCCATAAGAAGTCTCTGGCCCGCAGATGAAAAATATAAAGGCAGACTTTGTTAACAAAACAGCAGTAATGAGACGAATAAACTGAAAGAAGCAAACTGAAAAGAGAAACAGCGATAAAAGGGAAGCAAACAGAATGAAATGGAAATCTGCATGGCGGTGAGGAAGGGATTTGAACCCTTGATACGGCTTTGACCGTATACACGCTTTCCAGGCGTGCTCCTTCAACCACTCGGACACCTCACCACTGGAAACAAGGGCTATTTTACTGATTCTCGCGGGTTTGGCAACATTTTTTTGAAAAATAGTGCCGGAGAGGGCCTTTGTGATGGGGAATTGCTTAAATTTTGACCGCTTTATGGCTGATTTTTGACCAGCAGTCATGTTTTCTGGGGAGGATGAGGCATTTTGCCGCGATACCCTGAAACAGAACTCCATTACCCCCGGCGGCTTTATCGGATAAAACCGATGGTGAAGGGAAGGAGGATGGCAACAGCCGATAGAAGCGGGGAAGAAGCCAGCAGAAGAAGGGAAGAGAGAAAGTATATCTCTGAGAGCAAATTCCTGATCCCCCCGGTCAGATTCTGTTTGCCAGGCACGGCCCTGATTTTCAGCGCTTCCTCGTCTCTCCCTTCATCTTTCCTTCGGGCGGGGCAACTTGAATTTCAGGAAATCCCTTCTCCATCCGCATCCTCAGCAGACAGGCAGGAGCAATCACAATAAGCCTCTGGCTGTTTATAAGCTGTCGTACCCCATCATCTCCCGTGACCGAAATGACATGAAGCGCGACATGGTCTGCCATCTCAGGGACGCCCCAATCCTTCAGGAGCCGCAAACAAAAAAAGCGGTGAGACCTTGCCTGAAGCCATCTCTCACCGTTTTACGACTAATTTTACAGTATGTTACAGCCGCGGTGTCGCTCTCCCGTCAGGGACGCAGCATAGTCAGGAGATCCCTTTAACCTCAGGAGATTTTCCGATGTTATGACCCAGCCGGAACTGAAGGAGCCTGAGTTTTTACCTTTTCAAGAAGAGGATTAGGCCACTCCTTCATAAGATCCCGCACATAATCCGGGGTTACCTGAAAATTTTCAGCAACAAAATCCACGATGTCCTCATCAGAATCCCCTTTGATTTTCAAGGTCTTAATCACTGCCAAAACCTGAAGTTTCTGCCCCCAGCGCTCTAATCCATTCATGATGTTAACCTCCTTGGAATTTTTTTCGTACATAAACTCAAAGTGTGTATAAGCTGTGATAAAGCTCGCTGTGTCCAAATCAGTACTTTCCTGCTCCCCAATCACTTCAGTGATCTTGTCATCATTCTGATACTTGACGACCTTAAGGGCAAATCCCAGAGAGGCGCTGAGTTTCGCAAAATATCCGTTATCCGCATTTTCAGAAGACCGGCCGTAACAATCATGTTGATGCTAAGCCGCTGGCTGTTTATGAACTGCCGGAAGCTGTCTTCCCCTGAGACCGGAATGACATGAAGCACGACATGGTCTGCCATCTAGGGAACGCCCCAATCCTTCCGCAGCCACAACAAAAAATAAGCGGTGAGACCCTGCAGGAAGCCTTTTCTCACCGTTTTACGATCAGTATTGTTACAGCCGCGGTGTCGCTCTCCCGTCAGGGACGCTGCAAGGCCAGGAGGGCCCTTTAATTTCAGGAGAGCTTTCGATTTATGATCCAGCCGGAACTGAAGGAGCCCGAGCTTTTGCCTTTTCCAAAAGAGGATTAGGCCATTCCTTCATAAGATCCCGCACATAATCCGGGGTTACCTGAAAATTTTCAGCAACACAATCCACGATGTATTCATCAGATTGCTTCTGGCTTTTCAGGATCTTAATCGCTGCCAAAACCATCATTTT